>JAEEGJ010003640.1_pt1 | contig 57299 bp, 54 predicted proteins | sample 8958761 | NCBI WGS metagenome assembly JAEEGJ01 (sample SAMN16246546, study PRJNA631951) | gut metagenome | biome: gut microbiome; feature: rumen; material: RS-attached | host: Bos | place: Iran: Karaj | collected 2018-10 | reverse complement strand
TCCGGAAGAACTATCGAAAAATCCTGCTCAAAACTCCTGATTTCCTCAGAAGTAATTTTTTCTCCGCTGTCGTTCAATTTCATCTGCATACCTTTATCCTCCACAAAAATCGTTATTAATTCCTGATGATTATCCTATCTAATAACAATTTTCTGTCGTTAAGTTTATCTGTCTGATAACTATTCCCAATCTTCATCAATCATTTTGCTTATATCCAGATTAGCATCCCAACGAAGTTCTTCTTTAATTTCAGCAGTCAGCATGCCCCTTTTAATCATTTTCTCAACTATATTCTTGCGGCACCATGAACACAATGTGGATTCATAAGCCCAAATAAGTAAAGAGTCGGGCAACTCGGGATTGTCCCCGTTAACGCCGATGTCAGAAGCAATCCCGTGCCAATCTCCCTCGTTTTCCTCTGTTATCGGCAGTTCTTCAAGAATGCTAAGAATAAATGATTCGTCGCTTTTACTGATGTTTTTTATCAGGATACTGACTGCAGTGGAATCAAAACCTTTCTTCAGGACAGATACCGCGTAATCGTGCAAACGCTCGTCTTTTAGGAGTGAGAGAGCTGATCTTACCTCTTCGGCCAATCTCGGATTGTCTGATGCAGCACACTCGATGAGTAAACCTGCGTCAAGAGGCCAGCGGTATTTACCGGATGTAAAGACAGAGGCAATAGATGCCTTTATATCCGTATCAGTTTCAATTATGAACTGTTCCGCAAGCTTTAAGGCTTCCGTTCTGCTCATGGTCATTAAGCCTCGGGCCCTCATCTCCGAGCGCTCTATCTTCGGCTCTTTCCTGATCCAGGACATCACTATTTCCGATGTGGCATTTTTGACCCTGTCTATCCGTCCATATTCACGCGGGAGAGACATGATCCTTACATATTCTTTGACGCCGTCATAATCGCTGTTGTACTTGAGCAGTTCATCGAATCTGTCTTCACCGAGCTCGTCTTCAAGTATGCCGTCAAACCATAGAAACTGTGAAGCCAGGCGCTGGGGATCTTCCGTCCTTGATAGGAACCACTTGCCGATATCATTTACCACATTCCAGATTACTTTTATGCTGCTGTTCTCAATGAGTTTAATGGCGACATATTCAAAAGGCTGACAAAGAGGGACCATGTCGTGCAGTTCATCTGAATACAGATTCTTTTCGAGCTGCTTATACTTATTGATAACAGTTTTCCTTTGCTCGAAAAATAAGAGAAGATCAGTCAGATAACAGATCTGCTTCCAATCCTCATCTGCAACAGGGTCCTTATAACTTTCCTTAATTGCTTCGATAAAAGGAGTGGGATCATCAAACAGTGAGATAAGATCATAAGTCAGAAAAGCGCGCGATCCTTCGCTTTGCATATCATAAGCATAATCTTTCCTGCAGGCAGCCATGATCTTCTCGCGGTAGCGTTCCGGATCAGCCTTGGCGATCACATACGCACGTCCGTGACCTGCCATCAAATAATGTTCGAAATCATACTTCATTACAGCTAGTTCCCTGGTTCACAAAATTCAGGATAATTTATCGTTCTAATTAATTTGCATCCACCCAAAGATGATATTTGTTGCAATGGATACATTTGAACAGATATCCCGACATATCTCCGTCCTTATACAAATACTCTTCAACTTCTTCCAATGGATATGCGTCTTCACGCTTGGCATATTCCTGCAGCACTTCGTCTTTTATCCCAAGATCATTTAATTCATCAATTCCGACCCGCCCAAGATATTGGCAGTAATCATCACAACATGCAAGCCAGTTTTCATCTTGCCATCCAAGATATCCGGGGGTTCTATGAAACAGTTCATCACTTTTTTCAGGATCACTGACAGGTTCCGCCCACGAAACAAATTCCGCATCAAACTTTTGGGCTGCAGTTCCATCGCTTACACATTGTAAACAGATGCAATCGACATCCTCTGCTGAATAAATATGTTCGATATACTCGCTTATTTGTTTACCGCAGCACTGACATATACCGCTCTTATGAACAAGAACGTCATCCTCATAAATATTGGGATGATATTTAAACTGTATTTTTCCCATACCTATATTCTCCTTAATCGTTAAAACTATTGATAAAAGATTCTATTGCCCTGTTAACCGTTTCTGGATCGTCATCATTCGAATTGTGAGCGGCATTCTCAATCCACGTTATGGGAACCCCTATATCTTCAGACCACTGTCTGTTATAGCTTTGGACTTTCCCGGTCTTGTCTTCTCTCCCCACGATCAAAAGTACTGGACAGTTGATTATAATATTACAATTGTCTTCCAAAAAACCTGCATAACCGATGCTCAGCAAATGACAGAGTTCTTTCTTGCTGTATATCGAGTGCATATCGATCATGTTCTTATACGCATGATCTGTTGTGGTACATTGTTTTGCAATTGCTTTTCGAAGGGTCTTATCAGGATAAATCCCTGCCATCCACTCTATTTGACGAAGCCACCATTTGTCTGAACGCGAATAGTACTTTTCTCCGAACGGAGTGCTGTCTATTGAGACAAAGCCTTTCACGACATCAGGGAATCTTTTGATCACGGATTGCGTGATGAACCCACCCATAGACTGACCAATAAAAACCGCTTCACTGATACCATTATCGTCAAGGATCTTTTTCGCAGCCAGTGCCGCTTTCTCATAAGTGAAATCAACATAAGGACGTGACGCACCATGCGCAGGTGCATCCCAGGTAAGGATATTATATCTGTCCGAAAAGTATTCTATCTGACCTTTAAACAGATCATGGCTCGCTGTAAGGCCGTGAAGAAAAAACAGTGTAATCCGATCAGCAATCAGATTCTCAGAAATCCAATAATGAACTTCACCGTCCGGTGTTTTGATTATGTGTTCTACCAGCATTTTGTCTATCCCCATATTCGTCTGTAATACTGTATATTATCCTATCTAAGGGTTGCCCCTCAATAGGAATTATATCATGCCAAGTAAAGAAATATTGATTTTATTAGGGTTTCCGCCTTGAACGGAGCCTTTTTTGTGTACTCATCGAAAAATGTAATATTACATTTTCAAAATTTTCGCAAAAAGCGGGGGACCAAAATGGGGGTCAATATCGTGGCAGTAGGCCGCATAATAGGGTATTACACCGGAAAATGATATGTTATGTGGCCGGGATCTTATCGTAAGACAGATCAAGGTCTGCCGGTTCAAGATAACAAGCACAAGACTGTCTCAGAAGCGAATGCTTTTGAGGCAGTCTTTTATATTGGGATGCATTCCCCTGCTCAGAACACCCCACTTAAACAACCGGCGAAGAGAGTATATAATTAGGAGTAGAGCACGCTTAAAGTTGCCTTTCTCAACCCGCACGTGTTCAAAATCCATAAACTAATTATCGGAGATCAAGAATGGAAAACAAGGAAACCTACGAGACCTTAGAACTGAATGTCTGCCATTTCGAAAATGTCGCATCATCACAGAAAGCCTGCCGCCAGTAGACGATCCCGGCAACAACGGCAATAACTGATATCCGTCACTAAAAGCCAGTACTCTGTATTGGACGTTTTCATAAAAGAATTGGAGCTCTATATGACTAAGAGAAAAACCTGGGGCACACTGCTCTCCCTCATCGCCACTGTTATTGTTTTATTTGCGTTCTGCGGAATAACTGTTCTTGCAGACGATCCTGAAGAATCCGGTCCCGAGATCGTAGCCAGCGGCTTTTGCGGCGACGAAGGCAACGGTGAAAACCTTTCCTGGACACTTGACAGCAATGGTTTGCTGACCATCAGCGGAACGGGAAAAATGAAAAACTATGATTATGCTCCATGGTGGGATAACAGTGACAAAATAAAAAAAATAGTTATAACCGAAGGCGTGACAAGCATTGGAAAGTATGCATTTACATACTGCACTTCACTTTCTTCGATTGCTATTCCTAACAGTGTAACAAGCATTGGTAATAGTGCTTTTGTCGGATGCACTTCACTCACTTCGGTTACTATCCCTAACAGTGTAACAAGCATTAGTGATAGTGCTTTTTCCGGATGCACTTCACTCACCTCAATCGATATTCCTAACAGTGTAACCAGCATCGGTAAATATGCATTTGAAGGTTGCTCTTCACTCACTTCGGTTACTATCCCTAACAGCGTAACCAGCATTGGCTATAATTCATTTTCCGGTTGTGGACAATTATCCGAAATACGTTTAGAAGTTGGGCCAGATGTTTTCGAAAACAATCTTAGCAGTATATTTTCATCGACAATTAATGCAAGTGTTTATGTTCCAAGTGAACACTATTCAACTTATCAATCTTTATTTGCTTCTTTCATTAATATAAGTCTTTATGATTTTGATGGCGAAGCGATAATTGTGCAACTCGGCAGCGGAACCCATTTATATGGATATTCCCTGAGCCTGGACGGCAGTATTGGTGTTAATTTCTACATGAAACTAAGCGATGAAGTATTGGCACACTCTGATACTGCTTACATGAAATTCACGGTTAATGGTAAAGCTCAGAACATTCCGGCAAAAGATCTTACACCCAATAAAGACGGATACTACATTTTCCGTTGTGATGTTGTAGCGAAAGAAATGGCTGATGAGATAACCGCACAAGTTTACATTGACGAAAATAATCCGATAGGTGATGCCTATACCTATTCAGTAAGAGAATATGCTGCTTATATCCTTGATCATCCTGAGAAGTATTCTGTTAATGCAATTGAACTGGTAAAGGCTATGCTGAACTACGGGGCAGCAGCTCAGAACTACTTCGGTTACGGTACAGATGATCTTGCGAATTCGATACTGCCTGCGGATGGCCAGCAGACCTCCTTATCTGTTGGCGACCTGGAATACTATAAAGATGGAGAAATATCGCCTGCAAAAGTAAGCCTTTCCCTCAAATCAACAATTACATTAAAGCTTTATTTCAAGACTGAAGATGTTGACGGTATCAAGTTCGAATATAAGAAGCAAGAGTTAAAAACCACTGTTTCAGGCGAATACACAATAGTAATTATTGAAGGAATACCGGCAACAAATTTCAGCAGTAAACTTAGTATTAAGTATTACATTGGCGAAAGCACCGAAGCCAAAACCTTAAAGTATCGCGCATCAAACTATGCATACATCGTATTGAATCAACCAAACGGTGGTGTCATTACTGATGAACTAAAAGACGTATTAAATGCTCTACATATTTTCTCTGCAGCTGCGATAGAATATAATTCGGTTCTACCGGCATAATTAAGAAATAGCTATTTGCTCCAAGACAAAGTAATAAGCCGCACTCCAACATAGAGTGCGGCTTTTAAGTTTTTTCTAAGTAAAACTTCTATTTTGCAGAATAGCAACTTACGTGTTCTTCCTTACGATCTCTTCGAACTGCTCCTGAGAGATAAGCACATTATACAACAATGATTCTAATACGCATTCAGGGAACATCATCTGTTCATCCCCTGACTTATTTCTCAAACACCAATATCTTTCCGCGTTCAAGGCTCTCGAATGTCACACCGCCCTTTTGCTGGTAATACGGGCTGTACACTTTCTCGAAATGTATCCCCTCAAGATTCTTCCCGGTATATTTAAAACCATATCCGCATATTTCTTCGATGAGCTTTTTGTATGTGTACTTGCACTTCTTTTTATCCTTATCCCTGAAATTAGACAGATGGAAAGGCAGGACAGCAAGAATGCCGCCGTCCTTGAGAGTTCTTTTTGCTTCTTCTATCATCACAAAGCGGTGAAGCCCGTTATACATTTTCTCTTCACCGTGGAACATATCAGCATAGATAACAAGATCAAAGAAGCCGTCTTCAAAATCGTGACGGTAATCTTCTCTTCCCTCAACCGGAATAATGCAGCCGATCTTCTCATCCTTTGCTTTCCCGCTTACGTAATCCAGGCACTGCTTGTTGATGTCCACAGCATAGACTTTGCATTTCTGTTCGAATGCAAAAGATGCCGCAAAAGAATAATTACCTGCACCACAGCCATAGTCGAGAATCACAGGATCATTTACATTCAGGATCGAAGAAAAGATATTTGCACCTTCCTCTTTCTCCCATTTATTTACGTCGTCGAAAATACTCATTGTCAGTTACCTATCAATGCGTTCTTTTTCATAGATCATAGATTATCCCCTTTACATTAAGAACGCTGTTACTGCAAAACAGCAAGCTTCGACTGCCGCAAGCGGCGTCATCACGTATTTTTCCTTCTTACTTGGAGATATTATATTCATGACCGTGTTCACTGCAAAGAAGCCTGCGAAAACGAAGCAGATGATCTTTATCACTTTGCCTGCAAACCACATATTCATAAGTCCGCCGCCCTGAAGTATCATTGCTGCTCCGAAGAGCTGGAGGATAACGGATGAAGCCGCAAACATCCTGTACATCGGCGGCAGCACTTTATATCTTCCGCCCATAGTAAACTCACCCAACGGCAGACCGAATATCAAAAGGATCTCCATTACCGCAACTGCCAGGAGAAGTACTGCGCCTATTATTGAACTTACAGTTGATAACATATTACTTTCCCTTCCCCGCTATCTTCTCAGGATCGGCGCCTTCATTCAGAATGAACGCATCAGCAGCTTTATTGATCATTTCCATCATCTCTTTCTCAGTTCCCTTAAGAACCCCTGTCGCAAGCATCGTCGCAATGCCGTGCGAATAAATGATGGTATTCCTTACAAAACGGATAACCTGCTCCTCATTAAGGCCGGTCTGCTCTGCGATCATGGCGATCATCTCTTTATTTTTTGCCCTGCCGATATCCTTAAGGTTATAGGGCTTGCCCATAGGGCTCTCGCCCAGATAAAGGAACTTAAAAAGATTCGGTTCCTTGAGCGCCATCTTCACATAGGACCTGCCCAGGAATTCAAAGCTCTCAAGTTTGTTCTCATAACTTGAAGCAGCCTTCTTCGCGGCATAAGCCATCGCATATTCAGAGAGGGCCCGCCTTAGTCCGGTCATGTTCTCGAAATGCCATACAATAGGCTGAGTCGAACACCCGATCTCAGATGCCAGTGTCTTAACATTGACCGATGCATAGCCGTCCCTGATGAGCATCTTCAACGCTGCTTCCAAAATAACTTCTCTTGATATAGTAGTTTTACGCGCCATAGGAGTCACTTTCCATAAACAGAATTATATAATCCTGTTTATATTATACCGCGAATCAAAAACTGTCAACACCCGAGGATGGGCAGAATCAAGTCTCAACCTTGTCTTTGGATTTGAGCTTATCGAGGATTAAACGCTTTATAAGGAATGCCAATACTACAGCAAGCGCAAATCTATAGGACTTTATTGAATAATCAGCATCAGGGAAGCCTTGAAAATAAAGCGTTTTGGAAGAATTTGGAAGTTGTCACTTTAGTAGAGGTTTGCGCCCCCCTTCTCCGCCAAAACAGATTGAGAAGTCCCGGAAAGCTTAATTCCCGGGACTTTTTCGCTCTTGTGTTTCTTCAGAAGATTCCTCATCTGATTGAGGAATACTGCCGAAAAGTATGGTCAAGTAATCATGACATTTTTCCATTATTGGAAGGTGTTAAGCATGCGCCATAAACTAAGACATTAATCATCCTCGTTCATCCAAAACCTTCTGGACTCTGTCTTGAGCAATCGATATTACCGAATCCAAATCTTTCTGACCGGTAAAATACGCCGGCATCTCCTCAATGAGTATGATACTTAACGCTGAATCCGTTGAATTCATTCTCGAACAACTGAGAATAACCTTATCCAGATCGTTAATTGTCTCCTCTGAATACATTTTCCTGACATCAGATGAGCCGGAGTTATAGTAATCGACGGCCGTTTTAGCTGCTTGTCTTATTGCTTCCCGATTAACTACCAATCTATCGCACATTGCAAAACTCAGCTGAACATCATCTGACAGCAACAACTTTACAAATTCGCCGCAGGCATCAATGTTCTTTGCTTGAGCGGAAACAGCAACAGTCCGGCCTGGAGAAAACAACGGTCCTCTGCCATCTGAAGAAGGAATACCAAGAATAGCCGTGGCACCGCTTAATGCTTCTGTATCATAAAAATATGTGCTTATATGACCACACGAATTGTAAATGGCACATCTTCCCTCTTGGGTTGCAATAGTAATATCGTTAACGGCCACTCCCCAATTACTGCTGTTTTGCGGGACATTATCCATTACATACCTTGCAAGTTCCTTAAACTCCGGACTGGTAAAATCTGCCTTACCGTCTTTAATGAACAGATCACTTTCAGCACTGAACAGTTTTGCAAAACACACAGCTTGTCCGGCTACAATTACATCTTTACCGTTCAAAGCACCCTTAAGAAATTCCTCATACTCTGCAAGCGTAAACCCTTTTCCTGAACTTCCTGCGTATTTTGAGTTTGTGTGTATGCCGTCGACTGCAAATGTAACCGGCAACTGATAAAGAGCTCCATCATACTTCGCACCATCGATAATATTTGTATAGTATTTATCAGGATCAAGCGTTCCGACATATGGAGTAAGGTCTGCAAGATAATTTGAATTGTTCAGAAGTCCGAACGAGCCGGTATCCAATAATATATCCGGGCCATTGCCGTTAATAATATCTATGGCTAGGGCATTGCTCATTTTTGTTTTTGCACTCAGGTTATATTCATCCGCTTCATCCTGACTGTTAAAGCCTAAATTGTAGTCGATATAACTATTTAAATTGTACCGGTCTGAGACTTGAATATAATAACCGCTGTTAGCATCATTAAATCTGATAACTGCATCAGCAGTCGTATAATCTAATTCACCATTGGCAGCATACAGTTCGAGCACTGTCTTGCCCGCATGCGGATTCTGACTGGCTTTTTTAAATTCATAGATAACAAATTCCGACTGCACATCTTTTATAAAACTTCCCTGTTGCGAAACATTTCCACAAAGAAGGAAGGAGTCTTCCTTGCATTCGGCTACATAGAAGAAATTCAGTGTATGTCTGTTGATACTGCACCAACTGTAATCGAAAACCGTTTCAGCAGTTTTCTTTTCTAAATCGAGCCTTGATATACCAAGAGAAGAGGCAAAGTAAGTATTTCCGTCAGCGCCGGCGGTTAAATTGCCGTTAATGTATGGATCCAGCCATTTGTATTCTTCGTAATTGGTTGAAACAGCCGAGAACTGTTCAAGATCAAGAGAATAATACATACTGCCTTTTTCAGTTTCAGCATAGATCAAAGCAGTCGTATCTGTTACCGGAAGAATAACATTTGCACTGAATATCTGAATTCCGTTACCATCAACATAAATGTCTCTTGAATTACCATCAGGCGAATAAACTCTTACTGTAAACCCAGTCAGTCCTGAGTCCCAATCCATGATTATTTCTGTTTTATACTCACCGACATTACGCGAACAGACAATAGTGTTTTTCTCATCGGCATCGACACTTCGGTTATCCAGAACATTTCCTGACAGCGGATCAATTATTGTTTCAATAATAGTAGTCTTGTTAGAAGAAGCATCGTATTTTAGTGAAGGTACTATAATCCTGCCATCGGCATATTCTATTGAATCAATAACACCTTCAGGAGAAATATCCTTTTTGACATTGATATGGTTGACCGTCTGATCCGCAACTCTGTCATAAACGGATATTATAGGAGTAATTGATGCTTCATACTCCTGCATGTCGCTGTCACTTACAGAACTATTATCGCCAAGCAGCTCATAGTAGGCCGTTGCAACTGCGACAATATATTTGTCATCTGCACCGGCTAAGTATACTCCTGTGGATACAGCCGGCTTGCTCTCATCTATACCATAATCGATATTGATCTTCTTGTTCTCAAACCAAGGAAAATCAGCTGAAATCGTATCTTCACCGGAAAATGCGGCAGTCTCATCTACGTTATTTTTCTTATTGCATGCCAAAGTCGACACTGCCACAGCAATGATCATCAAAACAGCACATATTTTAAGCAACAATTTGTTCATGTCATTCTCCCCAAAAGCTCACCTTGGTAAGTATAATGCCTGAGAAGCGAAAGCATTCTCATATCCTGATCATAAAACTGCGACTTCATACGGAAGATCCTTCTTGCCTTCCGGTTCGTCGTACTTCACCAGCAGTGCCCGTTTTCCGGTCTCAGCCAGGGAATAAATCTTCGCCGTAACTTCAGCTCTGATCATACTTCCATCTTGAAAACCAACCGTTACATAGCTGTGTATGTGCTTCGGATTGATACGCTGGTCCCTGCCTGTCACACTGCAATCAGCAACCTTATACTTGTGATTGTTTATACAAATGATTCGTTTAACAAAACCTTTCATCAAACCAACTATGAAAATCACTGCAGCTATAAACAACAAAACAAGCATTAGAGTTGAAATCACAAAAACAGCTGTGTCATATTTATTCCTTATCATCATCCTAATAGAAAGAATACAGGCAAGAAGAAATATAGGAATAATAGGCGCCATTATACTGACATACAGGACGGATTTACTCCTGATCTGTTTGCAGATGATCTCATGTTCATCGCTGTTGGCTTCGCGGTATTCCATATGTTTTTTGCTTCCAATATTTCAGCGATCTCGCTAATCTGCCACATCTCTCGTCAGATTCTTTACCCATATATACTTGTTGTAATGCCATTTCAGGAACGGCAATTTTACAATCTCATCCAGACACATTATGACATAAACAACGAGCACCGGCCATTTAAACACAAAGAAAGCTATAAGCGATGCCGGGATAGCAAAGCACCATGTGGCAAAGAAAACACTGATGGCATCATACTTAGCATCTCCTCCTGCCGGGAACACTCCGCAGGTAAAAATCGTATTATATGCAAAAGCAAACATGTAAAAGCAGCTAAACACCAGCATCCACAAAAGGTACCTTTTGGCCTCACTCGTCAGGGCATAGAAAACATATACGAGCGGCCCTGTTGCTGCGATAAGAAGAACGTTGATCGATCCGCTCAAAAATGAAACTTTATAGAACCTGTCGCCGTATTTTTTTGCTTCATCCAGTTTTCCTGCTCCAAGCAATTCACCGATCATGATTCCGGAACCTCCTGCTATACCCCACGTCACGCAGGCTATCAGCTGCTGCGCAACACTCGTGACAGAAGCTGAAGCCGTCGCATCCGATCCCAAATGTCCCATTATCACGTTGTGAACTGAAATGCTTAAGCCCCACGAGAGAGCGCTGGCCAGGTTTGCAGGAAATATTTTCCAATAATCCTTTTCGAAATCCTTGGAAAAGTACGTCAGACTCTTTAACGACAAACGGATAGTATCCTTTCTCTTGGCCCAGATAAGAACTATCACAAGCGATAAAGCTTCAACAGCTATTGTTGAATAGGCAGAGCCGTTTGCTCCGAGCGCCGGCAGCCCGCATTTTCCATATATCAGGAAATAGTCTGCGATCATATCTACCGAGACTGTGACAGCAGAAATAATGACACTCAGCTTAGCATCCCCTGCTATCTTCATATTCATCAGAAAGCATTGTGCCAAGGCTGAGAAAATGTACGAAAAACTGACGATCCGTAAATATCCCGCGCCTATGGCTATCAGACTGCTTTCCGAGGTGAATATCCGCATCACCGGTTCCGGGAAAACGAGTGCAGCGGTAAAAAACACAAGACTTATCAAAACAGAATATCTTATGGCCATCGCCAGAAAGCGTCCGGCGTTTTTATAATCTTTCTTTCCCCAATACTGGGCTATAAGGATTCCGGAAGCAGATGTGATCGCCCCTGTGAACAGTGTCATCACAAAAAACACCTGATTCGCAAGTGATACTGCTGCAATGGAATCCTGGTTAAGTCTTCCGAGCATGAGCGCATCAGACGCTCCGACCAGAGCATTCAGAAGGCTCTGCAGAGCGAGCGGAACCGCAAGAGTTTTCAGCCGTGCATTAAAGACTTTCTTTTCATCCGTGTTCATTTGATGTCAACCATTCAATATATCCGGTCTGTAAAAATCCCCTATCTCTCCGAGCATATTGCCCAAGCTGTGATATTTCCCGGAATAAATGACCGGATCAAGCACTGTCAGATCAACATCAAATATATCTTTCGGAGACAGCCTTTCATCGATCTGAATGTTGCGGATACGGCAAAAGAAAGTAGTCGAGTCACCGGTCTCTACACTATTAACTACTTCACACTCATATACCCATCTGCTCGCATCAAGCGTAGGTACGTCGAGGACTTCTCCGCGGCTTACATCGTAAGAAATATCATTCTTTTTCCCGTCCTTTGCGTGCTTTGAGCCGAAATAATCCATAAGCGGAAGCATATCTTTGCTTACAAGATTAGCGCTGAACATGCCTGTTCTGATCACATTCAGCTTTGTGCTTTTCGTACCAAACATGCTTATAACAAGGAAATATCCGTCTTTTTCTCCCTGGGTGGCGCTGACCCAGGTAATCGGAGCAAAATTATAAGATCCGTCTTCATTGTTTGTTCCGATAATGAAAGACGGCTGAACACACATCGAGAAGATTGGATCAACCGATTTTCTTCTGCTTTTCTCCATAGTTTCACGCTCCGTATGCTTTACTCAGTAATCTTCCGACACATATATCAGCCAATAAGTGCAATCATATTTATCCCTGAGCTTCTTATAACAGACGAGCCAGTCATGTGAATCATCCACCGTGATCCTGACGCCTTTATCAAAGGTATTCAGCATGTTGTAAAACTCAGAGCCCTGTGCGCCGGCGCTGTAGCGTTCTATGAATGAATCATAAATCTCCATCGCCTTATCCTGGTCGTGGATCCTGATCTTCATCGAGAATTCAGTGGTGCCGTTGGATTCAGTTCCTATTACATTAAAGCTCTCGACGTGATCGATCTTCTCATCCGGCAGGATCAGGTCGTAGAACATGAACACGCCGAGGTCGCTTGCATCTATCTGGGAATAGCAAGGATGATCGAGTTCTTTATCAAAATACTTGAGTTCATGAATGTCGTATGAATGAGCGATATCATGATAATGCTCATACATGGCAATAATATCATCGGTCGTCAGATCCTGAATGATGTAGTAGTTGTCCCAGCCTTTAAATCCGCCGTTCTCATAATAATCTCTGCCCTGCGTCTCTCTGGTCGTTGTTGTCGGGATCTCAGTCTCTTCCCTGTAATAACTGCTCTCAGTCTCGTCTTCCGTCGAGCTTGTCATTGATGACGGCTTTTCGCGCAAACCGTTTACTACAAGTATAACTACCACCAACATTGCTCCTGCAGCAACTACACCCGCCACAGCACTGATCAATACCTTCTTGTTCATAACATCTGTCCCTTTTCTAACGATCTTGTAAAAAGTCAGCCATTGGCATTGACTTTATCGTAGCCGTTCTCATATTCTTTTCCGGCATCATAAGTGCTTATTTCTTCGCGCGTCAGATCACCTTTTCCATCGTAACGGTAATACCTGCCGGTCTCTGCTGCTATCTCCAGGATGCAGTAGTCCTCGTCATCTATTCCGTTAGGATAATATTTCTCATCACCCTCATTCCAAAGGAGCGCTTTGTATTCCCTGTCAAAATGAATAACGGCTTTTCCATATAAGCAAACGCCTTCAAAGGTCTCTTCATCGGAAAAATAAATGCATACGTTATCATTCTTCTGCAGAGTCTTTATATGAGAAGAACTTGTATTTGTTGAAATCAGATGTCCGCCAAGGCCCTTATGCCATACACAAAACGTCTTTCGGATATTCTGTCTGCCTTCCTCATCTGTATAGCCGATTTCCGCAAACAAGGAACGGTTAATGAGGTTCATTATCTCGTCATGTGTCATAATTTGTTCCTCCAAAAACACCTGCTTCTACAGTTAATTCTTTATCTTTTAGCCCTGCCCAATGCCATATCTGCTTCGCCAAATAAGTATTGAAATGTCATATGAATCCCTCCGCCAATATTATAACAACAATTCAAGATCAGCCATAATAGCGTCAACTCACATATCTTAACTGTAAAAAATCAGCACCGCGCTTTATCGTCCTTGATTCACCGCTCATGACAAATCCGTTATTCTCATAGAACCTTCTGGCGTTTGTATTAACCTCGAGCACCCATAGGAAGATGTCAGCCTGCGGCCTGCAAGTCTTGATGAAGTCTATAAACTGCCGCCCGAGGCCTTTGCCTCTATACTCATCCAAAATGTAGATGCTTTCGATTTCCAGAGTGTTGTCTTCTTCTCGTATCTTAACGATTCCTGCTGCCTGACCGGCTTCTTCCAAAAGGAAATAAGTGCACCTGTTATCCTTGATCGAATCTAGGAATTCTTCCGATCTTTTCGAAGCCGTATCATCATCAATGTATTCATCCGGAAAGATCCCGCGGTAGGCAGACTTCCACGCCATGGAATGAACATTGCCTATGATATTTGAATCCTCAGGATTAGCTATTCTTACATTCATGTTTATTGTTCCATATAAAGACATCCCCAAAAGACTGTCAATTCCTATGGGGATATTATATTCTTTTTCGCTTTGAATTTTTCTTAAGAATTATTAAGGTTTAGCGATTTCAGTATTTCATTGCCCAAAAGCCTGCCTGAAGATAAGAAGTCCACAACACATCAACAGACTTAAAACCTGCTTCACGGAGCAATTTTATATGTTCCTCAATAGTTATCGGGAAAACCTCAACACCCCTTCTGTCTATATGCATTTTCACGACTTCAGGATCTTTCAAATGATCTGACAGAAAACTCTCCCATCTCTTCAGTGCGATCTTATCGCTTGCTTCTGTCGTCATTCTGATGTTCTCAAAAGTAACAAATACGCCATTGCTCTTCAATGCGCGGAAACAATTATCCACTGCTGTCTTACGCTCATCCGGCTTTAGATAATGATGGCTTTGGACAGCTGTTACAACATCAAACTCAGAATCAAAGGTCATATTTTGCGAAGCAATGTTGAATACCCTTATATCCCGTCCCTGCAGCTTGTTTTTAGCTATATCTAGCATCTGCTCAGATGGATCACATAAGGTAAATCTGACGTCGTCCCTGCAATCGAAAACCCTGCTCGCAAGGGTGCCTGTCCCGCATCCGGTATCCAGCCAGTCTATATTCTGCATTCCTGCGGCTTTCACGAGATCAATTATCTGGTTATGGTATTCACGATAATAAGGAAGTGTTGAAACTATGTTTTCATCGTAAACACTTGAATTATATGCTGACTTATTATCTTTCATGGTTGCTGTATACTTACCCCACTAATTCTGATCCACATCATCGTACACAATATAAAGAATCGTTCCGTCCTTTACGATAGTACCGGTTCCAGATTGAAGATAAGGGTCATTCTTATCCCTGCAATTCTCATTCATTGTCACATGAACTACCAGACGGTCATCGACTAATTCGATCTCATAATCAGTATCAGGATTACAAAAACCCCATGTGTCTTTGGAATCAGGATCATAAATCAGCAGATTCGAACTGTAAATTCCGTAGTTTCCGGAAACAACAGCTACCAGTTCTTCATCACCATCATTATCGATATCATAAGAAATCGATGGAGACATAACAAATGGCGGTTCAATATCGTTATAATCAGAGAAAGCATCAATGATAATCTGATCGTTTTCACTAAGATCGTCTTGTATCGGCTCATCATACTCATCTGTTTCTTCCGGCTCATATTCACCATTAAAGAATTCATATATGACTTTGTAATCGTAACAATCAGTAAGAATAATAAACTTGCCGGAAGGATCCTTATATGTTCCTATATCTATGCTTTTATAAGCACTTTCTTCCCACTCAATTTCTCTATATATCACCCACGTTCCGTCTCTATGATAACTGAGTCCGGGAATGTCATTATCTATTTTCCAGGCCTCGAACTCATCCCTTTTAATTATTCCAAATCCGTAATCCTGATATAAGCCTCTGGCACATATAGCATCAGAATAATCAATGCTGTCCAGCTTATCCTCGATGTAGGCCTTGAACTCTTCTGATGTAACTGTTCCGTCATATGACTCATCGCCTTCATACATCAAATATGGTCTGATATCGTAGAAATAATTGCGCTCACCACATCCGGGGCTCAGATCAAAATGATATTCATGCTCAATTGAAGTAGAAGCAACCGTATTGACCACACTGGTACCGGGATCTGCAGTTGTTACAACACTTCCGTCAGGATCTGCGTTGCAGGCAACAAGCAGACCGGATAAAACTGTAATCAATACAATAGTCGCTTTAACCTTCATAGGGATTAACCTTCTCGAACTTCTCTCCGGCTGTAGTTACGATCAGAAGATCAGAAGGCTCATGATCTACTTCCAATGTGCAAGTGGGACAATCAAGCTCTTTGTTCTTCTCGCCGGAACCCTTTGATTCATCAACAACGATAACGAGTGTTGAGCCATCCATTCCGACATCAACGATCTTGATTTCAGCATCTACTGCTTTATGTGTTCCTGCACAAATAACGATGAGAAGCGGAGCATTGAGCTCATCGACCATATCGAAATAGTAACCTCTGGAGGTATTGTAGCTGCCGAGCTCTCCCTTTTTTAAGATCCTGTATTCCATATCACCGACCGTTCCCTTTTCAGGAAGATTACCGGAGGGATCCTTTACCGATGTATAGTTCGGCATAGCGATCGTAGTTTTTGCTGATTTATTTGTCTTGCAGCCTGTGAAAACACCTGCAATAAGTGTGAATGCCATTACGGCGCATGCTATTTTCTTAACTAACTTGTTCATTTCATATCTCCTTTTGAACGTCTATGCCATATAAACAGTCACACTTCAAAAAATGTTGCATATAAATCCAAAAGTCCACCCTTCTTGGCTATATCTGCGAAATATCACCACGGGAAATTCTCGGGATCAAATCTGCTGAATGTAAAATCATCTATGCCTAATACAGTCTCTTTTTCTTCTGTCCAGTTCTGTAATATGATCTTCTCTTCCGCAGTATCATATTCCATAGAGTATTCGGAAACAGTTAAGTCCGTCTCGAAAACTCCTAGTTCAATTATGCCATTGTTATTCCTGTAAACAAAGATGCGCGCAGCGCCGTCACCTCCGTAAATGCAGTAGCTTATCAGTTCATCTGTGCCGTCGCCATCCATATCCACAGAATATAGTTGCGGTTCAGAGTCGTTGTACCCGAACTGCATGGCTATCATTTCCTGGTCTTCATTATAAAGATTCCATATAAACCCGTTTCCGCCCATGGAGATCAATTCGCAATAACACCTCTTATATCCCAAAGCATTTCCGAACTCAACTCTTCTGACGACCGATTCTTCATCTTCAGTTATCTCTTCACTGTCTTCATCGGTAAGCGTTATCCAGACAGCAGGACGGACACTGATTCCCTCGGAAAAGACTAAGCAGCCATCAACTCTGTCATCATTGATAACGGTGTCAATGTTGCCAAAGCAGTCGACTTCTGCTGCTCTGTTGGCAGATGAAGCGGGCGTACGAAGCCACCACCAGCCTGTCTTCATGCCGTTCTCAAGCTTATTGTCTTCATTTACTGACGCGCCTCGCGAGATTGCATAATCAGTAAGAGCGGCCATCCGGTCATTGGTATCAGCAAAATATATCTGAACCTCCTCGAGGCTTAAGCAAAACACATTATCCTCAGTGTCATTGCCGCCCGGTGTTCCGTATAACGGGTTGTCAGGATTCTGGATCGTTACAGTCTGTATATGACTCTTCTCCTTCGCAGAAAAGGCCGTATCGTAAAAATCCCCGTTCAGCCATTTGCGCAGGGAGCTGTCTTCCCAGGTGACATCTTCCATCTCAATGTTATATACGCGCGGCTCAAGCAGATATTCCGTGATAACAAGTGCTTTATCGTCCTTTATCTCAAGCACACGCCACTCGATTGGCTCGGGATCGGCATCTGTTTTTTGCTGATAATTGCCAAACAAGATGTGATCACCAACAGAAAGGCCGTCATCTTCTTCCGAAGTTTCAGAAGTAACAGTCTCAGATTCAGTTTCTGAGGGATTGCCTGATTTTGCACATCCCGCCGCAGCAAAGATCACAGCGCATACAAGGCCTAAAGCGGCCAATCTCTTAAACGTTTTCATATGATTACACCCCATTTCATATCTACAATTCCTATTCCCCCGAATAAGAGTTAAATTTATTTTAGGTTTGTAATGCATAGATTCGGCATCAATTAAATGTCAATTATAAGCCGGGTTATATTAGCTCAGGCTCACTGCTTCACCTGAGTGAACATACTCAAGACTCTCTCCCATGACGCTCTTCATTACGTCAAATGCAGCAGTCCCTGTGCAATGACAGGTAACAAATCTTGTCGGATAATTCTTATGTTCGTAAGCGATGGATCTGATCTCTCCGATCTCGCTGTCACTGTAATCCGTTTTCTTCTTCAATAAGATTGATTATCTTCATGCTTATTCGTGGCACTTTCCATGGCCGCAATCATGGCCTTCGCCGTGCTCATGATGATGGCAGTTTGCCTCGCCGTTTGCTTCAAGCGTGCCTGCGATCAATGCTTCAACTGCTTCATCGGTATTTCCGCTCGCGCCTGCATAAAGCTTGATCCCGGCTTCCTGAATAGCGTAAACTGCTCCACCGCCGATTCCGCCGCAGATCAGCGCGTCAACATTTGCAATGTTCAGTATGCCTGCCAGCGCACCGCAGCTCTCGCCATTGGTACCCAGGATCTGCGAATTAACGATCTTACCATCCTCGATATCATAGACCTTGAACTGTTCAGTTCTTCCAAAATGCTCGAAAACGTTTCCGTTATCGTAAGTTACTGCTACTCTCATTGTTTTATCTCCTTTTATTTTCAGGTTTACATTAAGCCCGTTTCTTTCTCTGTCAATCTCGATGTTGCCGCCGGCTATACGCAGTCTTTTTCCTTCAACTACGGCTCCTACGAGTTTTTTTCTGGCACACTCATACATCGCAGTCACAGTTGTCCTGGCAACTCCCATTCTGGCAGCGCACTCTTCCTGAGTAAGCCCTTCATGGTCTAAGAGTCTGATCGTTTCATACTCATCAAGAGACAGCATTACAGTCTCGATCTTCTCCTTATCTGCTTCTTCGGGAACAAAACTGTAATAGTCAGGATAGCTGCAGATCTTTCTGCATTTCGTGGTCCTTGGCATGCTAACCTCCAAGCATTAAATTGACATATGTCAGAATTAATATAATCCTTTTCTGACATATGTCAATATTTTATTGTGCTTTTCATACGACGAAAACAGCAATTTGGAAATCTAAACCGCCTGATTTAGGCACTTTTCGGGCAAATTTGATAATTGTTATCAATTTCGTTGACAGCGTTGCCGCCTTGTGATAAAAATGAGAACAATTCTCAAATTAGAAAGCCGGCATTAGCTATGGAATCAACAAGAACAAAGCCCGTTACCATGATCACAGGCTATCTGGGATCAGGAAAAACAACAGTATTGAATGAATTACTGAAGAGCCAGACAGACAAGAACCTCGCGATAATCGTAAACGATCTGGGGAGCATCAATATCGACGCTTCGCTCATCAGGAACAACAGCGTTGTCGAATCCGATTCGAAGATGATCGAGATGACAAACGGCTGTATCTGCTGCACTTTGCAGGAAGCCTTCATGGAACAGATCGAGAAGCTCTCACACGACGATAACGTGGATGCGATAATCGTTGAAGCATCAGGCGTAAGCAACCCCGCTGCTATAGCATACGGTTTCCTGAACTATCAGAAGCTCAAGGGCCGGTCAGGCGTATATCTCGATTCGATCGTAACAGTCGCAGATGCTGACAGACTGTACTACGAGTTCATCGATGAGATGCGCGAGATAGAGGGCGACCGTTCTGAAGACCCGGATATAATCAACCTCGTAATGGATCAGATCGAGTTTTGCAATATCGTCCTTTTAAGCAAGTGCGATCTGCTCGAGAAAGACCAGATCGAAGAGATAAAGAAAGTCATAAGGACATTCCAGAACAAAGCTGAGATATATGAGATCGTAAAGGGCCGCATCGATCCTGATAAGATCTTCAGCGGAAACAAATTCGATTACGATGAAGTGCTCAATTCCTCTGCCCTGCAGCGCGCCCTCGAACGTGAAGTAAAGATAGAAGATGTGTGTGAGGACGATTACGGCATTACTTCATTTGTCTTCAAAGACCCGAGGCCCTTTGATTACGACAAGTTCATTGATTTTGTAAGTAATGATTTCCCTCCCGAGATTATAAGAGGCAAGGGATATATGTGGTTTCAGAATGACGGCGTTCATGTCCAGCTTTTCGAGCAGGCCGGAAGAAATTCAACCGTTACCGAAGTATCCAACTGGGTCGCTTCAATGTCAGAAGAAGATAAAAAGCTTATATTCGAAGAATACCCTGACATAAAGGAAGAATGGCACGAGAAATACGGTGACAGGCTTAACCAGCTCGTGTTCATCGGCCGCGGCTACGACAAAGAAAAGTTCATGAAAAAACTGATGGAGTGTCTTGCAGAATAAAGTGATACCTGTATATATCTTCACGGGCTTTTTGGACAGCGGAAAAACCACGGCGATAAAAGACTTTATCACCGGGATGCAGGAAAAGCATCACAAGAAAACCCTTCTTATCTTATGCGAGGAGGGCGAAGAAGAGTTCGATGAAGATGAGCTTGCGAAGCAGGATGTTCTGATCAGGTCGATCGAAGAAGAATCATTGTTCAATTACGATTACACACTCGAGCTGGAAAATGAGGCAGATGCCGAGTGTGTAGTCGTCGAATACAACGGCATGTGGAATAGCAACAGGCCGCGTGTAATATGGGATCCCGCGCAGATCATGGAGATCATGCTTGTCGACGCTTCGACATTCGATCTGTATCTTTCAAATCTTAAAGCGCTGATCGCAGATAAGATCAGGACTGCAGACATAATAATGTTCAACAGGTGCGATGATGTCCGCGACAGCCTCCCTCTCTACAGAAGAAACGCCAGGGCATTAAATTCCAAGTCAGCCATTGTATTCAGAAACAGTTCAGGCTTGATAGATTTTGATCCCGGAGATTTCCTTCCTTACAACCCCGATGCGGATGTTATTGAGATCGACGATGACTCTTTCGCGGCTTTTTACATAGATGCTACGGAAAAGCCTGACAGGTATATCGGAAAAGAAGTCGTATTTACCGGCATGGTGCTTAAAGCCAAGGCAGCAAACGACCGATCGTTCCTTTTAGGCCGCATCGCAATGACCTGCTGCTCGGAAGATCTTTCAACATTCGCATTTATCTGCGATTGCGACGGTGACATAGTCCTGAATACCGATGAATGGCTTAGCATTACATGCATTATGGATAAGGAGCACTCGGAAAAATATGACGTCTGGCATCCGGTATGCAAGGTCACGGAAATCGTAAGAGCAGATCCCCCTGAAGAGAAAATAATTAACGTAACTTAAGTCTTAGCTATTAGCTTTATTCACGCATTTCTGAATAAAAGGCGCCTTGTATCCGATATAGCTGTCTATATCGTAAGGATATAATCTTGCGCCTTCCTCTTTTATTCTGCCGTACTCTTTTACGGCATCAGGATGCGTGCGCAGATAATCCCTGAAGGATAGATGTCTTTTAAGCTCATCGGAATCTTTGGCACAAACATACAGATGATGCTTTCTTAAATGCTCTTTGCCGTGATATTTGAATGCTTCGCGGCCGGGAATCCCCAGGTCGCCTTCGTGCTGATAACCAATCGTCTCAAGCGCAGTTTTCACTTTTTCAAAACAGTCAGTGTCTTCAATAATGACATCAATATCAATAATAGGCTTAGCCGCAAGCCCGGGAACCGAAGTGCTTCCCACATGTTCTACGCTCAGCACCAGTCCGCCAAGCACAGCCATAAGCTCTGCTTTAATCTCTTCGAAATCCTTTTTCCATGCCTCATCATAAGGCAAGACTACTACATGTTTAGTGCCCATATTCGGTATATTATCACTTAATTCTGCTTTCGAGTTCCTGCATTAAAGGAATCTTATCCAGAGGTATGACTGCCTTTGCGTCGTTGTCTACACCATTGAAGATCGCGATCAGTTCATAGCCGATCTTTCTGAGCCTGGAGGCTACGATATTCGCTTCTAATACATCGTATGCAAAATCGGCATCTACAGGCTTGCCTTTGAAGCTGTACTTTACCACTTCCGCGCGATATGCATTTACTGTCTCATCCACATCGAGAAGCTGCGAAGAACCGATGTTACCAAGCACTTGATTTATGTCAGCAACAAAAGTACTTATACCGACATTCGGGAAAAGCTCTGCGATAAACCTCTTTTCATCAAGAGCCTCGATCCAGTTATCGAAAAAATCATAAAACTCTTCTTCAGGGGTATTTCTCTCAAGCTCATCATATCCCTCGATCTCATTGACATCCACGTTGTTATTGGTGACAAGCGCAGTGATATCCGAATAAACGACAGGGTTTGTCATTCCCTCTTCAAAGATCAGATCATAACCGTTGTAGTCACACGGAATGCTGAGAATGTCCGGTAAACCCTGAGTGTTTTTATCCTTGGAAAACTTATCAAATAAACCCATATATCCCCTCCTCAGATCTCTTCAATTACCGACGTTCCTTCTTCGCCCATTGTCCATTTCCACTTCTCGTTGAAACGGAGTTTGCCGTTCTCGACCGAAGGCTCGGAATCGCAAGAACCTGTGCGCAATTCTCCATTCTTGTTTATGTGCTGATAGTTGAAATGCAGATTATGATCCTCATCCATAGTTCCGATGAGGAAACCCTTCACAATGCTTCCGCCTGAATACTCTGCCCAGATAACGTTGTCCTTCTGATGGTAGCAGAAGATGGTCTGTTCAGACACTTCGCCTGATTTAGAATTCTCGACTGCTGTAAAGAACTTATCGTCTACCGTAAATACTACTTCTTCTGCGAAGAAACTCTTACCCTTCTCGTAAGCTTTCTCAAGATTGCTGTTCCAGTTGCCTTCGCGTGTTTCTTTCTCTCTTGATGTGCCGTCGAAAACAACGAATTCCAGCTGCTTCGCGCGGTTGATCAGCCTGTCACCCAACATGACTTTCTTCATACTCGCAAGGAGTCCGAACTGCTCTAATCTCTCGATCGGATTGCCCGCGGAACAGAGTATCATTGCCTTGTCCAGCATCTTCATCTTCTTATCGCCGTACGCAAATCCGTATGTCCATACACGGTCAAACCAGCCGACAAGTTTCGCAGGTGCTTCAGTCCAGAATACCGGGTATATAAATGCGATCGCATCAGATGAATTGATCTTCTCATGTTCTGCCAAAACATCTTCTTCGGTAAAAGGTGTATTCCTGTAATTGGCATCCCTTAAGTACTGCTGCTCCGTGATGTCTGCTTTAAAATCCATCGCATACAGATCAGACATAACGTACTCATTCCCGCTGTCTGTGATTCCCTTTATAAACGCGTCGCGGAGATTTCTCGTAAACGAATCCTCCGACGGATGACAATAGACTATAAAGACTTTCATTATTTCCGTTTCCCCTGTTTGTCAGTTCCTATCCTTTACGTATCTTTCTCATCAAAGCCCAGACATTATCACCGTAATTGCTTAGAGCAATTGATATCTGTTCATTATCGGGATTATATTCCGCAATGGCGCTTACCCCCGGATCACACCCCTGCATATATGCAAAGTCAGTTCCTTTGGGGTTATCAATGATCCATACTCCATAGCCGTAATATCCTTCTTCAGGATCACTGCCGTCACCGCTCTGTTTAGAGATCATTTTCTTGAAAGTATCCTCAGATATGAGCTTGTGGCCGATAAGCCCCTGCCAGAATCTTACAAGATCTCCGGCAGTCACAAAGACACCGCCGTCACCTGTTCCTTTCGCGCCGACAGAAAAAATATTGGTACGGTAATCGTTTGTTTTCTCACAATAGATATAGTTGTGAGCGCACTTTGAAGGCAGCCTGTCCATCTCAAAATATCCGGTCGAGTCCATTTCACAGACATCAAAGATATTCTTCTTAAGATAAGCATCAAAATCCATTCCGCTGATCTTCTCAATGATGGCCGCAAGCAGGACATATCCGGTATTGTTGTACTGAAACTTCTCTCCCCTCGGATACATCATTGCTTTATCAATAAACAACGGGAACAAGTCGTTGTTACTTCTGATCTTACTGCAAGGATAGTCTTTCCACAGATCTTCATAATCACCCATAACAGTCTCGTCAAAATAATCAGGGACTCCGGATGTATGATTAAGAAGCTGCTCCACAGTCACATCAGGATCGATCTGCTTAAGATCGATATCCAGCAATGTTCCAAGCGTATCACCAAGCTTAATCAGTCCACGCTCGACAAGCTGGAGAATGCCCACAGCGACAAACGTCTTTCCCGCTGATGCAGTCGCAAATCTGGTATCCATAGTGTTAGGGATCTCGTTAGCAAGATCGGCAAAACCACTGCTTGATTCATAGAGCACCGCGCCTTTTCTGACGATCAGTATATTTCCGCGGAATCCTTCATCTATAAGGCTTTTAATATCCGTCATAAACATTCTCCTGCTAATCCTTGATCATCTTTTCCAGAAGGTCCAATGAGATCCGTTACCATAACCGATCTTTCCGTAGAAAGGATCCTCACCGCCTGTCATGTGCGTTGCGCCGAGCGCCTTCATCCTGCGGTAATGCCTGGTAAGTGCTGCCGCTGCCAGGCCCTTACGGCGGTGCTCAGGAGCTGTGCACAAAGGCTCCATATAAGCGAGCTTATTCTCCGGGATCCACCACATACCCGAAAAGCATACATACTCGTCATTCTCATCCGCAATGATGACATCGTACTCATGCGTCGAATGCATTGAAGGGGCCATAATGTCACCCATGATGTCTTTGTGAGATTTTGCCGGTGTCCAGTCAAGTGAGTCATCATACTTATCGTAATCAACAAACTCACCTCTCTCGCCATGTCCAAAACCGTACCAGCAAAGTTTGGAAAGCTTAACGGGATCAACATCTTCAGGCTTTACAAAGTGATATCCCTCAGGGAGCTCGTAATTCAATTCGTTCTCAAAATCGAAGATGAGAGACTCATATTCATAAACCTGCTTAAAGCCTCTTTTTGCAGCAGCTTCTTTCAGGTAATCCTGCCCTCCGAAAAGAATGAACTGCTGTTCACCTTCGAAGTCCGGCATTGTAGCAATGGCATAGTCAACGAGTTCATCAGCCAGATACTCGTAACCGGGACGCACATTGAAATAGATATCAGTTATGGGAGCTTCGTAAAAAACAAACGCAACAACCTTATCTCCGTCGAACCATAATCTGTCGAGGAAAGAATAAGATGAATCCATCCACGATGCTTTTATGGCATGCTCAAAGAAAGGCGCTGCGACTCCGTAATCCTTTTTGTATTCATATATATCAACCAGAAAATCCCAGACAAGATCAAGGTCTGAAAACTTCTGAAACTGCTTTGTAGTTATAGCCATAAAGATCAAGATATCCTTTTCCCAAAAATCTCACAGACGAGTTCGCGCGAACCATCCTGATGATTCTTAACATACTCCCAATGAAAGCTGTTCTCAGTGATATCAGAAAAGATCCAGTACGTACTTTCTTCGTCTAAAACCTTGCCGGCCAGTCTGTCGCCTTCCTTTTTAAAGGTAAGGCGCTTCATCGTGCCGGCACAGGTATAGACTACATCGTACCACTCTTTGTCCTTGTTGAAGATACGAAGAGATGTTCCGTATTCACCGTCAGGCTGCGGATCTGCTTCCTTGGTAGCCCTGGACGGGAAGATGAATAAGTCCTGGATCCCGGTGCCTTCCAACACGCGCCTGAAGATCCATTCGCCTTTTACGTGGCGCTTCTCACCTTTAAAGTACTCATCGTGATAATCACAGTCCCAGTCTCCGATCAAAGGTGCAAACCAGTCAAAAGACTCCGGTATCTTATTATTGTCACTTAACAGCGCCTCTGAAAAAGTATCCATAATCCTCCATTCTTAAGCCTTTGACACGGACTCTTTAAGAGCAACTCTGTCTCTTTTATACTTCCTGCTGACTATTACCAAAACCATAACAAAGATGATGGTTACAATCAGTACGGGCAGGAATGTTAAGAATATCTTCCCAAAGCCGCCTTTATAAGGATGCAGTTTGCTGTCAGCGTCATTGATCGCCTTTCTGAATGCTCCTTCAAATGCCGCAGAAGGCTCAGAACCGTTATTCAGATCTGCACTTAAATGATCACAGAATCTCGTAAGATCAGACTCTGAAATAAATGCATTTGTGCCCGGACCGTTGATTGCGAAAACTTCATAATGAGCTTCTACAGCCTCGCCCTGGTTAATCAGCTTAGCTTCGTTTTCAGGAATAGAGCATACTACAACGAAGTGCTGGAGATCACTGTAGTTATCAGCATACACATGGAGCGCATATGTCTGAAGGTCATCATATTCAGACTTCCACTCTTCATCATAAACTGTGTAAACAACAGGGCAAATACCGGTATTAGCCAGGTATTCATCAAGTGTTGCAGAAAGTGACTGATCGTTGCCGATAATGTCTGCCTCATCATAGACAGCAGCTGCAAGATTGCCGCTGTAAAGCTTTTCCGCAGCCTTCGGACGCACTGCGATACAAACAAGGCTTGTAATGGCAATGGCTACGATGCCTACTGCAATTATCGAGCCAAAAGTGGTCTTCTCATCGTTTCCCTGGATGTTAACAAAATCATCCGTTCCGTCATTCGTTTTCTCATCAAGCTGGCGGCCGGCTACATGATAGTAACGCTCCGGTCCGAGAAAACGGAAATCATTCTTCTTTGCATTTTCATTTACAGAATTTTTCATAGTCTAATCCCCCTTATTCCCTGAAAAAATCCTATCCCGAATTAATTATATTAGAGAAATTTCGCGGTTTCAAGAAAAATCGTACGCGCCGCAAGGGATTCGGGCCCTCACGGCGCGTTGACTAACACACTATTTGTCTAATTAAACTTCAGATATTTAAGAGGATTGATTTACCAATTCTTAAACTATTTTCTTTCCCGTCAGGATCATGGAAAGCGGATAGCCGCTGTGATCCAGATCAGTAAAGCCGCCGCTGAGATCGTAATCATATTCCTGAAGGCCGGTAACAACTATTCCGTTGTTGCACATTCCTGAGATGATCTCAGACATCGGATGGGTGTAGTCGGTGAAAGTCTTTGACTGGTAGCTCTTTAAGGTCATATAGTATATGCCGCCGTTTCCGGTCCATTCATGCTCGAAATATGAATAGTGGCACTCGAGTCTGTGCTCAGGATCATAAAGCTCTTCACCGGGTGTTGTGAGCATGCTCGTACAAGGGTGCTGCTCATTGATAATAATCTGTCCACCGGGTTTCATGCACTTTGCTGCGACAGCAAAGAAGCGGTCAAGATCATTGAACCAGCAAAGGGCTCCGATGGTGATTAAGATCAAGTCAAACTGTTCTGTGTACTTGTCATCGATATCGTAGATATTCGCAGCCTCAAATTCACAGGGCAGACCAAGTTCTTTAGCTTTCTCATTCGCAAAAGCCACCTGGTTCTCAGCGATGTCAAAGCCAACGCCTTTTGCGGCTTTTCCGCATTTGACCAGAGATAACAGTTCGCGTCCGTTGTTGCAGCAAAACTGTCCGATCACTTTGCCTTCTGTATCGGTCTTTTTAAGTAACGCCTTAGTCTCATCGTTGAAAAAAGGATAGTCCTCAGTCTTAATGCGCTCGGTTATATCCGCACCCCAGGACTCATCTCTTTTGTCAAAGGCCTCTTCCCATGCAGCCTTGTTGCCTTCAATGTAATTATCCATAGTATCCCCCTAAATGTATTTATATTCTTTTTAATTTTTCTTTTTCACATCTGTGATCGTACCGTCAGGATGCTTGATCTTGAGGCCTTCCAGTTGTGATGACAGGTTGCCTACTACCAAAGCCCTGTACTCATTGCGGAGCTCAGTCTGCTCAGCCTTTTCCTCAGGTGTAAGACCCTCAGTCTTGGACTTCCTGCTCAATTCATTTATGCGTTTTATCAGTTGTTCAAATTCCATCGTTATTCATTCTCTTATTCGTTAATTATGCTCTGATATATTATATTGATCTTCGTTCTCTAGAGAAAAAGTCTTGCTTATACCAGTGAATATCATTTATTACACCTCAACAAATCATTTACTGTACATCAAAACTCTCAGTTTTAAGCGTCTAAAGCATACACCGCTATTTTACCAAATACGATATAATACCGAATGTAGGAAAAGGAATCTTGTTCTGACAAGGGGGCAACCATGGAAAACAACTATTACAACAATCAGTCTGATTTCAGTCATGAGCAGGCAATGAATGACATTATGTATAGAGAACAGTCAAAGAGCTTTATGACGAAGGCCATCGTCGCTTTAGTACTGTCATCTTTTCCGATCGGAAGCATTGTTGCTATCGTTATGGGACACAACAACCGCACTGCAATACTGGATTATCTTGACAGAGGCGGTATGCACACAGGCAAGATAAAGGCCAGCTCGATAATGAGCCGCGCTGCTTTCTTCCTCGGCATCGGATTGACGATCTTCTACGGAATCTACTTTGTAATCCTGCTTTTTATGTGTGCAGCAATGACAAGCTGATCAGTGATTGCTGAACACGATTACCTTATCTTTCTCTCCGACCATTACATCAGTCATGGTCTGATCACCGCTGAAGAGCTGTATCTCTCCGCTCTGCTTAACGAGGCCTAATAAGATCGATACGTTCTGCTTTTCGAGAGGGATCTCGGGATCGCAGGAAGCATCGAAAACACCTCGTATCAGCTTATCCGCAGTGCAGTCCATCGGTAAACCGGCAAAGAAATCCTTTGCTTTCTTAACGTATACTTCTTTGCTCTCATAACCGTCAGCGGAATCGTCATCGTATTCCAGAATATCCTGATAGAAATCGAAGATCGCGTCCTTTTCGCCGATCTGTGTGATCATCTTGCTTATAAATCTGTTACTGATGACTACGTTCTTTACGCTGTAGCTGCTTACGACATCGTGATGCTTCGGGTCATTGATCTCGGCGATAACATCGATGCTTCCGACATCGAAGTCAGGATCTGCTTCGACTTTGTCCCTGATGATATCCTGGACATAAACGAGATTAGCAAACATTCCCGCATCGACTTCATCACCTGTGACAAGATCATCTGAAAGGATAAGAACGCTGACGTCTTCATCATTCATCTCAAGGAACTCGTTTATGGAATCACAGATAAGGTCCTTCTCAAAGAGTTCTGCTGCGACTGTCTTGATAACGAACGGATACTCCTTGTAATAACCCATCTTCTCAAGACTCTTCTCGTCATCTATAACTACGATGCTGAGGAGCAGTTCATCAGAATCCTTATAGCTCCATTCTGATAAGAAAGATGCAAAGCCTTCCATGATCTCATGGCACTTGCTGTTGTGACCGAGAATGATGATCTTCTTTTTCTCAAGCCAGAAATCCTTATTGAGCCTTACGGGGATTCCTGAAAGCTTTTCATCGCTCTTTCTGTTAACATCCCTCTCATTCAAAGCCATGTAATAGCAATAGTTCTTGTTCTTCTCAGACTGTACGGTCAGCGGAATGACATGACTGTTGCTGCCAAGAGAAGCTTCGATATAAGAAAGCTCATCGCTCTCTTCGCAGCGCGCGGTATAGAACGACGCTCCCTTATTGGAGAGCAGTTCGTTGTAGATGGAATTAAGCTCAGGCATCAGCGAGAACTGGGCCATCATCTTACCCAGGATCTGATTGACCCTGACGGGCACGATATTGCACTTGCCGTCAACCTGCTTGCTCCTGATGATCTTCTGCACGAGATTCCATGTCCACTCATCAGTGACCTCAACGATGATCCTCTGGTTATCCTCCGAATAGGAAGCTGAGGTAATGTCCGATACCTGCATGAGCGTCTTTATGGTAAGGGAATTGCCGTTGTCGTATTTCTCCACTTTATCCTTGAGGGCATACTTGCATTCGGAATTGCTGATCTCTTCACCGAGAATAACTATCGAGGAAGCGTGATGCAGCGATATATCAAAGAGCTGCTTTGATGAGAACACATCGCCTTCCCTGACGATTATCGTCAGTTTGTTCTTAAACTTATGTGTCATGCAATGCCATTTGCGCGCAAAGAATGACTTGTTTTGGCAGTCTTCCATGATCTTGTTGTTCTCGCGTTTCACGGTCTCGTGGAGCCGCTCGTCTATCTGCTTCTCAATATCGGCCTTCCCGGAGCCTACCAATACGACTACCTTGTTGACACTGTCTCCGTAAAGAAGATCGTTGACGATCTCCAGAGCCCTCGAATTCCAGTTAAGGATAACAAAATGATTGGACATCAGGAGCTTGTGGTTGCCGGAATTTGAGGCTTCGATAAAGCTCGAAATATAGTTGGTGATGTAACCGATTACAGCACCGGTAAAAGAGATCATGCCGATGATTACTATGCCAAGACATATCAGCGCTATCGCGACATTCTCAGGACCGATCTCCTGCACTACATAAGAGATACATCCGGCATCAAGGATCATGCTGATCGTATAGAAAGCTGATTCGAAGAAACCTAATCCTTCAGTCCCGCTCAAGGACATTTTGCTGATGATGAATGCAGAAAGAAAAATGAAAGCGACATTAAAAAACAGTATCGACAGCAATACGATCTGTCCCGGATTTTTTGCCAGCCTGATACTAAACCATTCACGGATCTTTCTGAACATCTTCATCACCTCTTATGTCTTTCAAATAACATAAAAGTATTGTTGCACAATGTCACTGTGCAAGGCAAGAAGAGTTTATTAAATCGTGCTGCAGAAGCTTATTATCTCGTCCTTTCTGGGCTCGACATTTTCTTTGTATTCGATCGAAGTCAAACCTAAGCGGCCTGCACGCTCGATCTCAAGATGACCGTAGAAATGTTCTATGCTTCCGATGAGTCTCTCGCACTCGGGCATATTTGGTCCTGTCCTTAAAGCGACCGCATAGCCCTTCTTGCCGGGCTTGATCGTTGCGTGCGGTTCATGTGTATTGCACCAGGGAGTGCACCTGTCGATAAAGGCTTTGTACTGACCGGGGATATCTGCCCAATATGACGGCGCGACCGACACGATGATATCTGCCGCGTCAAATTCATTCATTATGTCACGGATGACGGAAGCGTCGCTCATAACGCAGGAAGCGGTCTTGTGACACGCCCTGCAGCCTTTGCAGAATGCGAAAGAATAATCGTCGATGCATATGTTCTTTATCTCATAACGTGACTTCAATTCATCCCCGATGATCTCTGCGATCCTTGCTGTGGCGCCGTTCCTTACGGGACTGCAATTAATGATAAGTGCTCTCATTTATTAACCCCTTTCCAGCCAATATACTGCATATTCGGCAACAGGAACGAATCCGTGGCTCTTCGCCATCTCAGACGACATCACATTCTGCGCGTCCCAATGTACCGTTAGTTTTTTATCGTAGCTTTGCCTGAGCATCTCATAAACGCAATGATCGGCAAGTCCCTTCCGCCTGTGCTCAGGATCAGTAGATACATCCAGCTCCACCTGGTCTCCCAAAGTGATAAAGCTCGAACAAGCTGATACGACCTTACCGTCAAACAACACTGCAGTTCCAGCGCCGTTAGCGGCAAAGTCCTCGTAGTCCTTATAGTTGCGTCCGTGGTCAAAAGGATGCTCTTCGAAGATTTCACGGGTAAAAGGGCTTAAGCTGTAGCCTTCAGGAAGGCCCCTGAGCTTCTTTACAGACTCAGAATTAAGAGGCTCCATAAGTTCTCTTTTGAGAATGAACTTAACGGATAATCCTCTTATGTATTCTTCCCAGTCAGGAGTCATGCATACCAGTCTGGACTCATAGATCAATTCCGGATGCTCTTCAATAAACTGTTCATCCGGTCTGCCGCACAAATAAGTGAACACCGTCTGATAAATACAGCCGTCAGAATATGAATAAACAGACCCGAGCTTACCTTCCCTGCAGGCTTTATAAATCAGCGGAGTTTCCGTCAAAACTCCGCTTCCGCTTTTATCCCATATCGCAAATTCTCTTTGTGTTCCCATAGGTTAAGATTGCTCTACTTTCTCCAGAAATACCTTTTCATCGAAGCCGCCGCGCTTGGCCTTTTTCTCATCGGCCAGAGCAGTTATATATCCTATCCATTGTTATCCCCCATGCATTCTTAACAAGCAATATTATATCATCAACCTGTAAAATGCTTTACGCGGAATAAAGGTATAATAGACACATAAATACTTACGGTGAGGCGAAATAATGGAGAACTACCGATTGATCCCGGAAAAATACCGTTTCTTAAGCAGCAGCGGACTTAAGGTCATCGCTGTGCTCACCATGCTGATCGATCATGTGGCAAGTGTTTTTTTGCGCGAAAACCCGATCATCATTCTCCAGATAGCAGATCACACCCTTACCCTTTATACGTTAATGCGGTTCATAGGAAGGATCGCTTTCCCGATATTCGCTTTTCTTCTGGCCGAGGGATGCCACTATACGAGTGACCGCAGGAAATACGGTATCCGTTTATTCGTGTTCGCCCTGATCTCTGAGATCCCCTGGAATCTCGAACACTCTGGCAACTTGTTATATAGCAGCCAGAATGTCTTCTTTACCCTGCTTCTAGGCTTCTTAGGATTGTGCGTGATCGAAGAGCTGAAGACCGCCAAAGACAAGAAAAAAGGCATATTTATGCTTCTCGCACTGCTTCTCATATCCATCGTGCTCCATGCCGATTACGGATGTTCGGGCTTTGGCTTTATCCTTCTGATGGGGCTTTTAAGAGATTATCCGGTATACAGGGCTGTGACCGGCTCATGTGTCCTGTCGAGCCGCTGGCAGGCAGGAATGGCATTCATACCTATCGCTTTTTATAACGGCAAAAGAGGATTCATCAAGGGTAAGGTCCTCAAGATCTTATTCTACGTCGTCTATCCGCTTCACATGCTGATCCTGTATCTGATCAAGAAGAATATGGGCGGGTATTAAAAATATATTTTGCCACCACATTAACAAATTTTCTTTTAACTGATATGATATACAAAGATTGCGACAAGAGATTAATGGGGTCTCGACATCAGCACAATTGGGGAATTGATGCTTTTGCTGTCGCATCGTATGGGAGAAATAATAGGAATGAATAATCTGGATAAGGAATCACGGGCTTCCCTGCCAATTCTTAAGCGCGCGCGTTTACTCGCGTTTATTTCGCTTGGCGCGCTGCTGTTTCTGTCGCTGTCCGCATGTAATTCCGGGGTTCCCGAGGCAACGGGAATAAAAGAGCCCTGGCAGACTGAGGTAGTAAACAACAGTCTCAAGTATCCCGACCTGTCGGAAATGTCTTACTCCGAGCTTTACGAGCCTGACACTTCTATCGCGATGGCACCGACCGTTGCGTGGAACGCTGACAACGGCGCAATGAGTATCGCTGACCGTGACGTAAGACCGCAGGTCGTTTTTGTCTGGCTCGATAAAGATCTTAAGGTCTACGACAGGGACGGCGGATTAATTACCGAGAACCTGTCCGATTATGTTACTGCGACTGCAAAAAAAGCTATTCCGTCATTTTATATCAGTGACCAAGAGACAGCCCAGGAATTGAAGCTCTGGCTTACGAGGACGGGATTTAAGGACTGCTTCGTCTGTTCGACGCCCCAAAACAGCGAGCTCGTAAAGGATGTGGCAGACCTTCTGAACGTCCGCGGTATGCTTGATTACTCGGCTGTAAGAACAGTCAGCAAAGACACACTTCTCGACATGATCGCGACTACGAACGATGCTCACGGCAAAGTCATTCTTATCGGCGAAGATATAGCGTCACGCGGCTGCATCAGAAAGCTCCAGTCCTTGGGAAGCACTGTCTGGGCGGTGTCCGGTTCTGATACAAGATCATTGGTAACTCTGTATGCCCGCGGTATCAACGGAGTCTTGGTAGACGATTACAAGGAAGCATACAGGACGGAAGAATTATTCAATGACGGTGAGCCGACGCTCCTCAGGGTTCCTTTCATTATAGGCCACAGAGGCGACCCGTCGAATTATGTCGAGAACACTCTCGATTCTGCCTGGGGCGCATACAATGAGGGCGCGGACTCGGTCGAGAGCGATCTTCACTTAAGCTCGGATAACGAGATCTTCATCTATCACGACGACTACCCCTGGCTTTTCCTCAGCTTGAGTTACGAAAAGAATGTTGAAGACTACCCGATAGATATTTTGAGGAGCAGGGTCTTTGTTTGGGAGCACCAGTTCCGCGGCATCACTACAGTCAACGCCGTCCCGGCAGCAAAATCCAGGAACGGAGTGCTTTTCGGGCAGGAAGAACAGAAAGAATATGTAGTCCCTCTCTTGAGCGAATACATAGATAACTTCAAGAATACATCCATAATCCACAATGCCGAGATAAAGAGCACCAACCCCGAGATCATAGGCATATACGAGGACATGCTCGACTCAAACGATTGCCGTGACCAGTTCAATACAATAACATTTAACACTGTTATACTCGATGCAATGTACAGTGATCACCCCGAATTGTCCGCAGGTGCGCTCGGTTATGCCGAAGACAGCGACAATGAAAAGGTGCCTTATTACGGAGATCTGACTGCCATTAAGGAAGCCTCGGGAACAGAAGCAGCGGTAGCGCAGCTCTATGGTGTTCTGGACAAGTGGAATGCCACGATGAATCCGGATTATACGAGCTATTACGACGAAGAGATAATCCTTGCCGCCAGCAGACGCGGACTGACCGTCTGGCCGTGGACATATTCAGAACCGGAGGCTTTCGCTGCTGATTACCTGAAATCTTATACAGGCCTTACGACCAACTACCCCTGGTGGGCATCTGATCTTATCGTGGAGATAGATTCATCCGATGTAACAGCAGCTTCTGTTGAAGATATCCCAAAGCCTACAGGCATTACCCAGAACGACCAGAGAAAAGAGCTTTACAGCGCAGAGGCAGTGCCGGTCGATTACATGAGCGACGGACAGATTCTAATGATCTGGAAATACAAGGCCAGGATGATAATAGATAATCACAACTACGGATATTACTATCTGTATTCGGAGCCGTTTATTTATACGCCGGCTAATTAAGCGTTACCCGCCTTGCGCTTAGCGCATTCAGGGCAGTATGACGTGGGAGTTATGGAGAAAATGGATTCCTTCTTAAAGCCGCACTTGGAACAGATAAAAACATACTTGGTAAAGACGCTGCCCATAGTCGTACTTACTAACCATGTGGCATCAGAATCGTCTTTCTTCGCAGGCTCTTCAACAGACTCTTCAACAGGCTCTTCCTTGGTATGCTTGGCAAATTCAAAATCAACAGGCTTGGGAGCTTCAGGCTCAGGCTTGATCTCGATAGTCTCCTCATCAAACCATGTGCTCGGCTTGGGTTCTTCAAATGTGCACTTCGTAATATAGAAGGGACATCCTTTACAGTCGTCCCTGTTAACGCACATGCGATAAATGCCTCTTAAGAGCTGATCTACCTGCTGCTGTTTGCTGTCACCCATATGCTTTTTCTCCTTTGAGGGATATAGGAAAAGCTAAACGGGATCACCGCTTATAAGGCAGCTTATCCCGTGTGGAGTATCGATTAGCTGCTTATATTATACCACCCTTGTAGGTTCATATCAGCCACCGGGGTTATACAAGGTCGTTCTGGAATCTCGACAGGTGCTCGTAAGGAAGGATGAGCCGGCCTCTGTACAGCCCGCAGCCGTCATTGATCAGGGCATTATCCACTGCTCCGAACATATTGACATCCACCTTGCTAAGATCAAGCTTCTGAAGCTTCATTCCGCGCTCGTATGCATTATCGAAAAAGGTGTTTTCGCCTTCAGGAATAGCTTCACGGCGGGCTCTGTCATTCTCCTGTCTCTTCTCATAGCCGAGGTGGTTTGCAGGTCCGATCTCAGCATTGTCATCCATCGTCTTCGTCCTGATCTGGACCTCAATATTGCTTCTGGAGGTGTTGTCGAAAAAAGCAATATGTAAAGAGCGGTAATCGTATCCCTTAGGAGAAGCAATGTAGTCGCGGTAATACTGTCTGTATTGCTCATCGATCTTCTCGCTCTGGCCGTCAAAGCCTGATATTACGGGATCAAAACCGCGCTCTTCAAGGAAGCCCGGAAGCGCATTCGCGATCTCATAAATATGCTTAAGCTCGATCTCTTCCCTGTTCTGACCGGGATCAAGATGGCACTTCGGCAGAGATATAACAATCCTGTAAGCAATCAGGTCTTTGATGCGTCTTATCTGTTCCTTGATGTCAGCCTCCGAAGGAAACTTTCCGGTACGGGTGTAATAATCATAAATGAACTCAACGATATTGCCGTTGATCTTTTCTTCGAGACGGATAAGCGACTTGATCCTGCCCTTGAACGTAAAGGCAAGATACGGATACTTCTCTGTCATGAACTTATAAAACTCACGGATCGTCTGTGACTGCAAGGTCAGGAACTCGTTATGTTCAAGGAGCTCTATCATCTGGATCAGGCAGTTGCTGTGAGCCAGATCGACACCGTTATTCTCTCTTATTGCGTTCTCCTTGAGATCACGCGAATAGCAGTGCAGGATCTTAACTACCGTATCGCCGCTGTATAAATAATTGTTAAGTGATATCATATGTCACGCTCCGCTATCAAATAGACCCGCCTTTACAGACGGGTTTAATTATATACGATTACCGGACATAATGTTGCATTAACAATATTTCCTTGAATATTGATTAAATTTTTTAGCAAGAAAGCTATGATATTTTAATATATTCAGATTTTGCCCTGTAGTATCATTGTCAACGGAATTACAGGCAATTCCTGATAAAGGGTCAATATGGGGCAATCATTAAACAAGAAAAATACAATCGTCATTGACGAGAAGACACCGCTGCTTATTCTGTCGGGTCCTATATTCCTTGAGCTTTTCCTTAACACGATGCTCAACAACGTCGACATGATCATGCTGAGTAATTATGACACGAACGCAGTCGGTGCTGTCGGCAACGCCAATACCATCATGTTCATGATGAACATCCTTTTCAACGTCATAGCCACGGCAACGAGCGTAGTCGTATCACAGTATCTCGGTGCAAAGCTGTATGACAAGATGAACATGATCTATACGCTGGCAATTATTGTAAATCTTTCTGTCGGTGTTTTCTTAAGCGGTCTTTTCTGCGCAGCTAATCCGTTGATCATGAGATTCCTTAATGTGTCAGCCGAGATGCGTCCCTACTCGATGATCTACATCTACATCGTAGGCGGAGGCGGCTTCATCACTGCCGTATTCAGCGTTATGCTCCAGATCTTGAGATGCAACGGATATCCGAAGATCGGTATGTGGGTCACGTTGGCCATCAATGTTGTCAATATCGGCGGCAACTACCTTTTCCTGTTCGGACCTCTGGCATTCCTCAATATGGGTGTCGCAGGTGTTGCCATTTCGACTGTTTTTGCCAGAGCCCTCGCAGTCGTAGCACTATTTATCTTCTTCTTCGCAAAGAAGATCGGTAAGGTATCACTTCGCTATCTTAAACCCTTCCCCGGCAGGCTTCTCGGTAAGATGATAAAGATCGGTCTTCCTACCGCAGGTGAGAATCTCACGTACAATCTTTATCAGACAACGCTTCTCTCTTTTGTTAACGCTATGGGAAATGACGCGGTCAATGCCAGAGCTTTCTGCAACTCGCTTATCTCATTTGCTTTGATCTTCTCGAACGCTTCAGCCATGGCCACGCAGATCATCACGGGACATCTCGTAGGCGCAGGCAAACAGGAAGAAGCCTACAAGAGAGTATTCAAGACGCTTAAGACTTCGATGCCTATAACGATAGCGCTGGCTTCCATAAACGCGCTTCTTTGCAGTCTAACATTGCACATTTTTACAGATAACCAGAACATCATAGCTCTCGGCCAGATGATCATGATCGTTGATATCTTCATCGAGATGGGACGCTGCCTCAACATGACATTCGTCTGCAGTCTCAAAGCTGCCGGTGCGTACATTTTCCCGCTCATAATAGGAATCATCTGCAACTGGGGCTTAGGCCTGTCAATGGGCTACACGGTCGGTGTAGCGCTTGGCGTGGGCGTAGCAGGCATCTATGCCGGAACTGCCACGGACGAATGTATCCGGGGTCTTATAGTTATGTATTACTGGTATAAGAAAAAATGGTACGGCAAAGCCATTGTCGATAAGAATGACGTTCTGGAGCTGGAGAACTAACAGCTAAATCGTGAAAAGCGGCTTGTTTTCAGTCATTTTCGTGCCTTTTTGCCCACTTTACAACAGGTTAACAAACCCATACTTTTTGTTTTCATTTAGTTAAAACTATGCTTTTATCCCCGTTCTATAATCATAATTGTTAATAGGCCAAGGGTGAGTTGTGCTCAAATATTCATAAGTCAATTGTCTAAAGGTTATCAGATGACGTAGAACCACTCTTCGCCGGGCTTAACTTCCTCGCTCGTAACATGATCCTTGTCAGACTTATTCTCCTTCTCGAGATTCTTCATGCTGACCTTGGAATTGGGTTCTACAGAAGACGTAATAAACGAGTTGCCTCCGATTACAGTGTTCTCGCCGATAACCGTATTGCCGCCCAGGATAGAAGCATTTGCATAGATCGTAACGTTGTCGCAGATAGTCGGGTGACGCTTCTTGCCCGAGAGCTTCTGGCCGCCTCTGGTAGAGAGAGCACCGATAGTAACACCCTGATAGATCTTTACGTTATTGCCGATTATGGATGTCTCACCTACAACGATACCCGTGCCGTGATCGATGAAGAAATACTTGCCGATCGTAGCACCGGGGTGGATATCGATTCCGGTCTCGGAATGAGCGTACTCAGTCATAAGACGGGGAAGGATCGGCACCTTAAGCAGATAGAGCTCGTGCGCAATGCGGTAAACAGTAATAGCCATAAGGCCCGGATATGCGAGGATGACCTCATCAAAGTTCGCTGCGGCAGGGTCACCGTCGAGCGTAGCAAGGAGGTCCGTCTCAATGTATTCCCTGATCATCGGGATCTTCTTAAAGAACTCCGTAGTAATGCGGTAGCTCTCCTGCTCACGCGTATCATCAGTCATCTTGTCATCGCTCTGGGAATAATCGAGAGCTCTGTAGATCTGCTTTTTGAGGTGATAGAAAACATCCTCGATAGTAACAGCAAAGCTGTTCTTCGGATTGTAGATCTTGTAAGTAAGATCGCGGAAATATCCCGGATATATGATCCTGAAGAAGTGCTCTACAAGCTCTCTTACCTCATCCTTGTCGGGATTGCTGAAAAGCTTGATGGCATCGATATTCTTGCCGCCGTTATAGTCTTCGAATATTGTCTGGACGATCTCGTCGATCTCTTCATGCATTTTATCTTTGCTCATACGTAACCTCTTTCTTAATTCAGGTCCTTATCCTTATATTGTAACAAAAAACCCGAAGGCTCAATCTGGCATTCGGGTGTTTTTCTTTTTATGGTGGAATTTTATCAGCAGTAACCTACTTAGTCAATGGGATTATCCCATCTCCGCACTCAGGCGGCTTACTCCATAACTTTGGCTATCTCGTCGGCTACTCCAGGGACCGGCGTCTCGCTGTAGACTTGTCTATAGCATGCGCTGCAATAATACTTGCCGTCACCGCCGGGATGGGTACTGGTGTCAAAAAGAAACAGCTCTACTTCATCTTCAGTCTTTCCGCATTTGGCACACTTCTTCTTGCCGCATCCTGTCAAAGCAAATGCAGATACCATAACGAACATAAGGATAAGCGTTAAAGAAACAACCTTTTTCATATAAATATCTCCTTTTGACTTAGTTACCATCTATACAGACCAGGGCGCGAAAATGTTGCATGCGCTATATAAGATTATTTAAGTTGTTCGATATTCTTCTTGGCCTTTGGCATACCCGCCAAATAACTGAGCACAGCAGCGATGACAAGCAGAACTGTTATTGCTGACAGGGTTATCACCGAATTACCAAGCAACAGATATATACCGTAAGACACCGCGCCGATAACGAGCGCAGCGATCATCTCGGCGGCCAGGTTAAAGAAGCAGTTGAGGTTGCCGCGAAGCGCGCTCAGCTCATCTGACCAGACTGTATAAGGCGATACGGAATCCATAACGACGCCGATCATCGTCGCTATCACTACGCATAAGAAAGATGCCACGATATAAAGCGGAATCATCACGGTCATTCCCAGACAAATGGCAACGGGTATTATTGATATTGCGACCGGGATAAACGTGAACAGGATCGCTGTAAGAATCTTCGCTTTGATCTGCTTTTCGAGCGGGGCAGGAAGATAATTGAGCATATCGATATGCACGCCTTCACGCGTAAAGGACGTGGACGCTATCGAGTTAAGGCCGGATGCGATAAATGCCACGGCGATAAATATCGCGAACAAGAGGACGTGGCTGAACGGATCTTTGGCCGCAAGCTTGGCCGTGAACACCTTGAAGAAGCTTTGCTCCGGTGCCATGGCGACGAAGATCACGGCCACTGCCGGCCAGATAAGATTTGCGAGCACACAGTTAAGCCTGTATGTCATAGTCCTCGTCAGCACCCTTATCTCTTTGATCAGGAGCGATGAGAATACACTGCGCTTTCCAAATGACAAAGCAGACTTGCGGTAAGTCTTTTTGTTGCTGACGATGGCCGCCGCGAAAAGCCCTTTCTGATAAGTGAGCCGCGCTATAAAAACAGATGCCGCATACAAAGCAGCAAGTATTGCGAACGAAGCGATAAGAGGAAGGACATTGTGAGTCTTTATGGCCAGTGTAGTCAGATAGTTCGTAGGGAACATGACATTGCAGATGGCCGTAAATGAGTTATTGCCGACGACAAGTGAATCGAGATAATTCATCAGGCTGATGCTGCCGTATCTTCTGAATGATGACAGGAAGATAAGCACAAATGCCACGAACAGTATCAGCGTTGAATTGTAGTAGATGCTTGCCCTTTTGAACTTACGCAAGACCATCATCATGAGAAGCCCGATGATGGAGCAATATATGAGCGGCATCAGGAGCGAGCCGAAGAAACCCACGAATGCCGAGATTATCGCCACGGGATTCAGCGCGTCAGCGATACTGCTGTTTTCCGCGACAGATACAAAATAACCGATGTATATGGCAAAAAGCACATTGGACGTCATGACGTTTTCTGCCTTGAAGGTGTGCCAGAACCTTGCGGTATAAAGCGATACCGGAGTGATCGGCAGAGCCGTCAGGAAGCTAAGATCTGACGAGAAGAACAATACGCTGAACATCAGCGGCATGCAGAATATCATGGCAAATGCCGAGATCAGATCAAGCTCTGATAAAAGCCCGTACGAATCACCATTGAACTCGTAAAGAAGATTCGTTAAAGCATAAGTAACATAGCCGACAAGGACAGACACCGGGATCATAATTCCGATGAATGCGATAATTCCGAAACGGGTATAGAGCTTTTCTTTCTTCTCACCGTTCGGCTTCGGCATCTCGAGATTCGAGCTGAATGCCTTGTATAAGCTCCTTGTCTTATTCATCTGTTATCTCCGTCCGGACGTGAGCTTAACGAATATCTCTTCAAGTGTCATGTCGGGATTATTGAGCCTTAAGAACTCAAGCGTGCCCTCAGTCACGATCTTGCCGTTGTTGATGATAAGTATTCTGTCACAGAGCTGCTCGGCGACTTCCAGGACATGTGTAGAGAATAATACTGCATTGCCTGCTCTCGCGTGCTCTCTCATCATTTGCTTCAGTTCAAAAGCCGCAGACGGATCAAGACCCGTCATGGGCTCATCCAGGATCCACGCAGGCGGGTTATGTATCAGCGCCGAGATGACCATGAGCTTCTGCCTCATGCCGTGCGAATATTCTCGCATCTGGGTATTAAGCTCATCCTTCATTCCGAATCTTTCAGCAAGGCTGTTTATCTTCTCTTTCCTTACATCTTCGGGGACTTCATACATATCAGCGATAAAGTTCAGATACTCAAGGCCCGTGAGCTGTATGAGGATATCCGGATTATCGGCGATATATGCAAATGACTTCTTTGCATTTATGGGGTCTTTACCGATATCGTATCCGTTAATTACGGCAGTGCCCTCAGTAGGCTGGAGGATACCCGTGAGCATCTTGATTACCGTGGTCTTTCCCGCGCCGTTCGGGCCCGCAAAACCGACTATCTCACCTGCTTTGATATCGAAAGAGACATCATCTACCGCCTGATGGCCGTTACCGTAGATCATGCTTAAGGATCTGGCTTCTATCATTTAAAGATACCTCGTTCGTATTTCTCGCCGCCCCATTCAACAACGGTGAATCCTTCTCTTTCCGAAGGGTTGAGCACCGTCAGATCCTGCGGTTCCATATCTACATACGTGGTTGAAGGATACCAGAGCATGTTAACCCGGATGATGGTATCTGGTTCAGGTGTAATATTCATTGACACTGCTTTTTCATAGGCTTCTGTTTGGAAAGTAATAACATTGTATTTGTTGTTTTCAAGTTCCGGAAGCCAGAACATTATGAATGCATCCCGCTCGGTATCTGAAAGACCGAGTTGTTTTAATGATTGTTCAAGGAACTCTGCGGTATCTTCGCCCTTGACACAAAAACCTTTACTAAGGTCAGGCTTGATCACTATATCGCCTTCCCAGAACAGGAATGAATACTCGTTCCCGGATGAATCAGTAAGTGTTCCGTTAGGCGAAGCAATTACATTCCAACCGATAGTCTTGTCGTAAAGAGGATATGTCGTTTCTATCTCTCCATTTAATGATAATCTGACATTGACCTCAGTATCCTCCTGCGGATAAAGATATATTACCGGAGCTTTAGCCTTTGAAGCATAGGTCATCAGGAAGGGCGCAACAAATGAACTGATAACAACATGAACTATCAGAACAATCACTTCAGCTTTCAATACATTTCTTAACGGATAATTAATCGCAAAGAATATCCAAAAAGCTACCACTCCTGCAACAAGTCCAACCCCAACAGCTTGCAGATCATATGCTTTTTCCTGCTTTTGCCTGTAATTCTCAGCTGCAGCTATCTCATCAGCAAATGCGATCAAATCCGGATTGCTTTGTGCTTCTGAGATATTAACCTCTCCTTTAGAGACCATTACCCAATCATCGTTATAGAGTGTCAATCCACCGGATGAATCAATATATCGCACATTAAAAACCGTTCCTGCAGGATACACAGTACCATCGCATCCGGTTATATCGTGATCAAATACCGCTTCGTGCTCAGCATGAGACAAAAGTATTGCAGGCACTCTGGCTGCCCTGTTAAGCGTCATTTCAAATGCAATAACAACAGCCGCGACTATAACGGCTTCGATCAAACAAAAAATGATTGCTCTCTTTTTATTAGCTTTATCATTCATAATATCAGCCTTAAGAACCGGTAAAAAATCAATTGTCCCGCCTGCTAAATATTTAGCAGATTTTGATGGGGTCTGACCCCATTATTTGACCCATCTTCATTTATGTCGACTCTTGAGCAAATCTTTGTGACTCATAAAACGATTCTAATAATTCGTCTACCTTTTCTGCTTCAGGGGAGTGGTGCCCTATTGCTGTTTGTGATGTATCTACTTCAGTTCCATTATATATTTCTATCCCAAGTATCGTAATAACTGTTCCTTTCTCATAATAGTAATCACCATTCAAGGAAACAAAACTGCAACGATCCTCAATAGAATAAATATACATGAATCCTCTGTAACCGGTCGATCCGCCATCAAGCAACTGGTATTTCCGAGGAAATAAAAGAAATACGAGTAAAATAAGCACTATTGCGATTATTATTATGATTTTTACTTTCTTTCCTTTTTTATTGACCATAATAACCTCTCAACTCTTAAAAGCTCAAGCATTTACAATGCATAACACTATAAACAACTATGATTAGTATTCTAATGGCCCAAAAGTCCACGGCCATCCATTACTACTTACCATAGTTTTGTAAGTGATATCTCCCTGATATAAGTAGAATACACGATAAGAACCAAACCATGAATAATTATAATTTCCCTTTTTCTCAAAAGCCGCTGTTCCACACCAAGCATAGACTTTATTGATATTTGTTTTGTTCGCTAATTCATGTGCTACGCAAGTTCTCCTACCTAAATCCTCATCAAATTTATAATCACCACATTTACAAGCTTGAATATCGACTAAATTGATATCGCAAGCAATATAGTTCATATTATTAATGTCTTCACTGCAGAAATATCCATTTTCTGAATCATCTGGATCAAATTGGATGAAATTATTATCTCCATGGGAAATAATAATCATCTTATCTACTTTTGAATATTCCAATTTGTCAGTAATGACCTCTGAATCAAGATTATGTTGTAATAAGCTAAATGTATATTTTGCCAACAAACATGTTTGAAGCTGCAAATCGTGTCCAATAATTGATTCATAGTATTCATCTACTTTCTTTTGATATTCTGAACCTTCATATATATCTAAAACAATTACAGTTTGACCTAATGCTTTAAATGCGTCTATGTAAGGTTGTCTCATACTTGAAACAGCATCGTTATTCGGCTTGTCTTTCCCTATCAATATGTAGTTTATTGGTTCATTCTCATCATAAATAGTCTCATCCTCTTTATCACTTGCAGTGTCAGGATCAGAACTGTACCTGGTAGGATTTGATTCCATTTTGAAGTATGCATATTCCCATTCTCGATAACCGTAACCAGCATACCATTCATCTATATAGTCATTGAATGGAGATCTATCAAATATAATTCTGGAGAGATTCAAAATACCCATCTCTTCGCCGTCCATAATTCCATCTTTGTCTGAGTCAGGATCATTAGGATCAGTGTAAATAACATTGCCTGTTTGGATAAGCATTCCGTTTGTCTCGAAAATATCCGGAAGGCCGTCAGAATCTTCGTCATTTAATCGGCCCATCCTGGATTTATAACCCGAAAGAGTACTCGCGCTTCCTAAAGCTGTCGTATCCTTGGTCATGGCCATGTTATCTCCCCATGTGTTGACCCATATGCTCTCATCTATCAGCATATACTTTGAGAAGTGCGTAGTATTGATACTGATAGTGTTGCTTGAACGGTTTATTGTGTAGTCGTTAAGAACAACATAATCCAAGTTCTCCTCATCAAACCACATTACTCTGAGGTAGTTCTCATTAAGATCATCAGTGTACTTAAATGTTATGGTCATTGAATCAAATTCACCTGTTGATTCAATATTCACAGGATCACCGACAAGAGCTGTTATAGAAGATGTAAGCAGATCTTTGTTATAGATATCTTTTATCTTTGTATTCTCACATATTGCTCCACTTATATATCCGCTTACAGTTACCGTGGTAACACCTGTCAGCCCTGAACTGCCTGAAGGTTCAAATTCCAATGTCTGATAGCGCTTAACATCGCTGTCCGGCAGGATCGGATTACTACCCAAATAAATCTCATTGTAGTCACTAATACCATCGTCATCAGTATCGTATTTGGTCGGATCGGTTTCATAGAGCAGATATTCTTCACCATCAGATAACTTATCAAAATCCGAATCTCTATTTGTCGGATTGGTTCCAAGAGCTGATTCCTGAGAATTAGTCAATCCGTCGTGATCAGGATCTTTATTGCCGTTATCATCCGGTGTAAGAGGATCTGTCTCTAAAAGGATCTCATATAGATCGTTAACACCATCGTCATCCGTATCCTTATCAAACTTATCTGTACCATAGTAATCCTCAATGCCATCAGGCAATCCGTCCTCATCAGAATCCGTCTCGTAGTCTATGTCATCAGGAAAGTCTGTAGGCATTGCCGTTGGTGTTGGAGTAGCGGTATCTGTTGGAGTAACCGTAATTACCGGTGTAGGTGTATCGGTTACAGTAGGGGTTACTGTTACAGTGATAGTAGGAGTTACTGTGGTTGTAGGTGTTGCAGTAGGCGTCGAGGTTACTGTTGATGTCGGTACAGGTGTATCCGTAACAACAGGGGTCACTGTAGCCGTAGGCGAAGTTGTAGGAATTGAAGTTACTGTAACTTCAGGAGTAACTGTAGGCGTAATCGTCGGTGCATCTGTTGGTGTTGCTGTAGCTGTAGGTGTTACAGTAATTATTCCGTTATAGTCAGTTTCCCTTACATCCGCTATGCCATTGTTATCCTTATCGTCATTAAGGCTTAATGCGAATGTTCTGGCAGAAATACTTATATCTGTCAGTTCCAGCGGAACAGACGGATCGTTCTCTCCGCCTTGAAGTTCTATCCTGTAAGATTGTCCTGCAGAGATATTTTGGGTGCTTCCGTCATTCGTGATCGTATATGTACCGTCAGAGTTAGCCGAAAGTATTGCTGCATCAGTCTGAGTAATCGGTCTGTTGGAATTAAACGTGATCGTCCAGTCTCTTATCTGCTTTGAAGAATTGTTAGTAAGAATAAGAGCACCACTGAAGCCCATTGTCCAATCAGAGTATTCCTGAAAACTATATGTAAGATCAGAGCTTGAGACAGAAACAGACTTAGTGTTAAGTAGGTAGAATGAAGGCATATTCGTAATGTCGCTTCCGTCACCGGATGCTGCGGTAAAACCGACAGTTACGGATTCACCGGGACAGATATCCTGATTCCAGTCATTATTGCCTATGGTATAGAGGTCGTCTTCGTGTTCAAGGATGTAGCAATTGTAAGGATTTTCGATGTCATAACTGAAATCAAACGTGAAATACTAGTCGTGAATAGTCTCGTTACCGGTATTGGTAAAAGTGATTTCAAGATTAGCATGACCAGACCACGTGGCGGTCGTTCGGATCTCAGCCGTGTATGAATGATCTTCAACACTTCTGAACATATTAGCCGTTGAAGGATTCTCGTTCTCGAAATCCACTAAAGTATTAGCACTTACGCTCTCGCAAAAACATATAGAAAACGCAGATGATACTATCGAACTGCACAGAACCGTAGACAATAACTTCAACCATCTTGAATCAGACATAAACATTTCTCCCCCAACACTATAGTTAGTAATAGTATTGGCAGGAGAACTATTGAATTCAAGGCTTCTGACAAATTATCAAATAGAAAACCGTTCAGCGATTTTGTGCAATATGCTTTAGATGATTGTATCGGTGTGAAGATATTACTCTACCGTAACGCTTTTCGCGAGGTTCCTCGGCTTATCGACGTCAAGACCTCTTGCGCAGGAAACGTAGTAGCCCATAAGCTGGAGCGGGACTACTGCGAGGGAAGCTGCGAATAGCTCGTTGATCTTCGGGACGTAGACTACGAAGTCAGCAGAGTCTTCGATCGCGTAATTGCCGAAGGATGTGAGGGCCATGAGGTAAGCGCCTCTTGCCTTTGTCTCAACGAGGTTTGAAAGGGTCTTCTCGTAAAGGTTGCTCTGTGTGAGAACGCCGATGACGAAGGTGCCGTCCTCGATAAGGCTGATAGTGCCGTGCTTGAGCTCGCCTGCAGCGTAAGCTTCGCTGTGGATGTAGGAGATCTCTTTCATCTTGAGGCTTCCTTCCATTGTGATCGCGTAGTCGATGCCGCGGCCGATGAAGAAGATATCCTTCTGAGCTGCGAGCTTAGCCGCGAACCACTGGAGACGCTCTTTGTCTTCGAGTACTTTGTTGATCTTGCAGGGGATCGTCATTACTTCAGCAGCGAGCTCTTTTGCCTGGTCTTCGGTGATGGCGCCCTTTGCGAGAGCAAGCTTGATAGCGAGGACATAGCAGATAGCGAGCTGGGCCGAGTATGCCTTGGTCGTAGCGACGGAGATCTCGGGGCCTGCAAGTGTATAGAGGACATAGTCTGCTTCACGCGCAATGGAGGAGCCTACTACGTTAACGATGGCAAGTGTTTTGATGCCTTTTGCTTTAGCGTCTCTTAATGCTGCAAGTGAATCTGCGGTCTCGCCGGACTGGCTGATGATGATGCACAGAGCGTTCTTGCAAAGAGGCATCGTCCTGTATCTGAATTCGGAAGCGAGCTCGCATCTTACGGGAATGCCCGCGAGCTGCTCGATGATGTACTGTGTGCAGCAGCCTACGTGATAAGCTGAGCCGCAAGCGACGATATAGATCTGCTCGAAGCTCTTCAAGTCTTCGTCTGTGAGGCCCGTAGCTGAAAGGTCGATCCTGTAAGAATCGCCGTCGGGTACGATTACAGAGTTCAGAGTGTCCTGTACTGCCTTGGGCTGCTCGTGGATCTCCTTCATCATGAAGTGCTCGAAGCCGCCCTTTTCAGCTGATTCTGCATCCCAGTCGATCTCCGTGGGAGTCTTTTCGATGGTGTCGCCGTCGAGGTTATAGAAGGTGACGTTGCCTGCTTCGAGGCATGCCATCTCGAGATCGTTGATGTAGTAAACGGATCTGGTGTACTTAAGGATAGCGGGGACGTCGGATGCCAAGTAGGAAGCGTCCTTGTCGTGGCCGATGATCATCGGGGAGTCCTTGCGCGCAACGAAGATCTTGCCCGGGTGATCCTTGAACATTACTGCGAGAGCATATGAGCCTCTTACACGTACCATAGTCTTGGCGAGTGCCTCGATCGGGTCGTGTGTGTATTTCTTGTAGTAGTAATCGATAGTCTTGATCGCGACTTCAGTGTCTGTATCGGAATAGAACTTGTAGCCCTTGCGGATCATCTTATCTCTTAATTCCTGGTAGTTCTCGATGATGCCGTTATGAACGCCTACGACGTTGTAGTCATCTACGATGTGAGGGTGAGCGTTGTTCTCTGTGGGTTCGCCGTGGGTAGCCCATCTTGTGTGGCCGATACCGCATGTGCCCTTGAGCGCGCTGCCTGCGTCAGTCTTCTCGGAAAGGACTTTGAGTCTGCCCTTGGCCTTTACGACTACCGGATTAGCTTCGCCGTCTCTGATTGCGAGACCTGCTGAGTCGTAACCTCTGTATTCGAGCTTGGCAAGACCGTCCAAGAGGATAGGAGCAGCCTTTTTCTTACCTGTGTAACCAACGATTCCGCACATAAAGAGTCTCCTGATTAATATAATTGAACTATTTTATCACGGACAAAAATACGGGTATCAGACTCTTTGGGTATGACTATCATACACAAAGGTTATGAATAAAAATTTTCGTCATATGTCGAAAATAACTATTGAGAATTGCCGCCGAACCATTTATAGTATTTACGCTTATAGGGACAACCTATAGCCAGAACGGGGGAAGAGCATATGCTCGAATTACAAAATATCAGTTTTCACGCTGACGATAAGGACATCCTTAAGGACATAAACCTTAAGATCGATGACAAATTCGTCGCAGTTACGGGACCTAACGGAAGCGGCAAATCAACGCTTTTGAAGGTCATTATGGGCATCATCACGCCCACATCAGGCAAGGTCATCTTTGACGGACAGGACATCACTGACCTGCCGGTCAACGAGAGAGCCAATCTCGGTATAAGCTTTGCATTTCAGCAGCCGGTAAGGTTCAAGGGCCTCAAGGTCAGGGATCTGCTTGCTATCGCTGCAGGTGAGAACGGCGCCTCTGCCAAGGTCCGCGCTTATCTGAAAGCTGTCGGTCTCTGCCCGATGGATTACCTTAACCGTGAGATCAATGACACTCTCTCGGGCGGTGAGATGAAGCGTATCGAGATCGCCATGGCTGCCGCAAGAGGCGGTAAGATGAGCCTTTTCGATGAGCCTGAAGCAGGCATCGACCTCTGGAGCTTCCAGAGCCTCATCGAGGTCTTCGAGAACCTCCGAAATGTAACCAACGGAAACATCCTGATCATCAGCCACCAGGAAAGGATCCTCGAGATCGCCGACAAGATAATCTATCTCAAGGATGGTCAGGTCGACAGATATGACGAGTCCGCCAAGATCATGGATGAGCTTAATATGAGACGCAGAGGCGGATGCGACTGCGCATTCGGACAGAACGGAGGCACCTGCAATGGATGAGCTAGAGAAGAGAATGCTTAAAGAAGTTGCGGAATTAGACAGCCTTCCGGTCGGCGCGTTCAACATCAGGAGCAACGGCGCCAGCGAAGCCCGCAATTCCACTGCGAATATTCAGATCGAGTCCAGGGAGTCCGGAGACGGCATCAATGTCTATTTCAAGGACGGCACAAAGAACGAGTCCTGCCACATCCCGGTAATCATCAGTAAGACCGGCCACAAAGAGTGTGTTTACAACGATTTCTTCGTAGGCGAGGACTGCGACGTCGTCATCGTAGCAGGCTGCGGCATCAGCAACTGCGGCGGCCACGACAGCCAGCACGACGGAATTCATACATTCCATGTAGGTAAAAATTCCAAGGTAAAGTACATCGAGAAGCACTACGGCGAGGGTACAGGCACTGGCAAGAGGCTCATGAATCCTACCACTGTTTTATACCTCGAAGAGGGTGCCACTGTTGACATGGACACATCCCAAATCGCCGGAATCAACGACACATACAGGATCACAAAGGCTGAGCTCGGCCCCAATGCCACGCTCATCATGCACGACAAGATCCTTACAAACTTTGACCAGACAGCCAAGGCTGAGATCAACATTGATCTCAACGGCGACGGCTCTGTCTGCGACATCGTAAGCCGTGGCGTTGCCAAGGGCGAATCCGAGCAGGACGTCATCATCGACATCTCCGGAAACGCTGTCTGCAAGGGCCACGCAGAGTGCGACTCCATCATCATGGACAAGGGCGTAATCGTTGCCACACCTAAGCTCAAGGCCACCTGCGTTGACGCTTCCCTGATCCACGAGGCAGCCATCGGCAAGATTGCAGGCGAGCAGATCACGAAGCTCATGACACTCGGGCTTAACGAGCAGGAAGCCGAGCAGAAGATCATCGAAGGATTCCTTAGGTAAGTAATTGATTTGTTTATTGAGGGCCGTCCCGCGCGGGGCGGCCTTTTTTGTGGGCGGGGGCTCGCTTCCGCCAGTGACGCGTGGGGACCCGCTTCCGCCAGTGACGCGAAATGACACGTTTTGCGCACGTTTTGTGTCAGTTTTCGTCACTTTCGCGGATATTGCCGTAAAATGACACGTTTTGGCGTCATTTCGTGTCGCTTTTCGTCACTGAACGGCTCCATGCGGGCAGCAGCGTTTTGTGCCGCCATTTGTGCCGCCTAGCAGCACATTTGCTGGACATAAGCCCCTCAAACACCATTTTGTACCGCCATTTGTGCCGCTTATATAGTGAACTTTACTGTCGTGCCTTCATTCAGTTTACTCTGAATATCTAACCGTGAGTTGTGGATCTTTAATATCCTGTCACAAAGGGCAAGGCCGATGCCTGCGCCGTGAGCTTTTCGGGATCTTGATTTATCGACCATGTAAAATGCTTCAACTACTTTATTTAGATCTTCTTCCGGTATTCCGATACCGTAGTCTCTGACGCTGAAAGTATAGCCATCTCCGGCAACTTTGCCCGTCACTTCTATGCGGTCTGTATTAGACTTTAACGCATTGTCTATGAGGTTCGTCAGCACGGTCTTTATCAGATCGTATTCCATGGTTATGTATGCATCGTCGTATTCGAAGGTGAGGGAAATATCACGGTCCTCAGATCCGTAAACGTGTTTAAGGTCATCGAAGATCTCTTCTGCGGGAATGCTTTCCATGGTGATCTCGGCTTTATCCATGGCGATCAGGTTCAGAAGGTTAAAGGAGAGCTTCTCGAGCCTTAAGCCTTCGTTGAGGATGTAGCCGGATGCATCCCTGATGTCTTCGTCGCCTGAACTGCTCTGATAGATCATGTCGGCATAGCCTATGATGCTGGTCAGGGGAGTCTTCATCTCATGGGAGAATGCCGCGATGAAGTCATCTCTTTTCCTTACCGAATCTTCAAGCTCAGATATCTTTTCTTCGATGGTGTCAGCCATTTTGTTGTATGACTCGGACATAGCGGCGAATTCATCTTTTGAATCGATCTTAATGCGCTTTTTATAATCGCCTGATGCCATCGCTTCGCTCGTTTTCCTGACGTGTTCGGCTTTGGATGTGACCGTCTTGGAGAACACCAAAGCTATGACAAAGCTTAATGCAAGGGAGATGACAAGGATGATGATGAAGCTGTTCCTAAGGCTTTCTGCGTTATCGTAGACAACGGTTACATCTCTTACGGTCTGAAGGATATACCCACTGCCTGCTACATTGACGGTGCCTGTGAAGACTATGACCTTGCGGCCGTCTATAGTGATGCTGTTATATTGATTTTTCGACGCATCATCTAAGAAATCCTCAGGTATAGCAAGGCTTATTCCGGTGTACACCGGTTCTTTGGATGAAGTATACAGGTTGATGTGGCCGGGATTTGATCTGTCGGCATAAGAAGCAGCAAGTGAAATGGAGTTTTTGTGATCAAGGTTTGCGATGAAGACATCGTAGCTTTGCGTAAGGATCAGGCTGCCGGTCTGGAAATCTTTCGCGCCGCTGTTGATCTGATAGTCCAGATTCTTTTTGAAATCTACGGATAATATGAGATATCCGAAGACGAGTAATGTGGCAGCCGTGACGCCGAAGATAGCTAAGAACAGTTTGGTGGACAGCTTCATTATCTTATGACATCCATTCTGTAGCCGATGCCGTGTACTGTACGGATGAGACCGTCGTAGCCGAGCTTTTTCCTAAGGCTGCTGACGTGATTGTCGATCGTTCTGGTATCGCCCATTATGGGTTCGTTCCAGACCATCTCATATAGATTGCTCCTGGATATCGCGACGTTCTTATTCCTGATGAAGGTCTCAAGCAGGTCAAATTCCTTGGCTGTTAATGTAACGGGCTCGCCTGATCTGGTCACTGTTCTTGAGTCCAGGTTAACTTCGATATCCATGTAGGTGAAGATATTCTCTGCGGTGGAAGTCCGTCTTAAAAGGGCTTCTACGCGGGCTAAAAGCTCGCCGATCTGGAAGGGCTTGCCGATATAATCGTCAGCGCCCATCTTAAGACCGCGGATCTTATCGCCGGTCTGGTTCATGGCGGATATTATGATCACGGGTGTCTTGGAGGGCTTGATATAATCGATAAGCTCAAAGCCGCTTATTCCGGGAAGCATGAGATCCAGGAGCACAAGATCCCAACTCTTGGAGTCGAACATCTGCTCTCCGGTAAGACCGTCCGGAGCGGTCTCACAGGTGTAACCTTCCTTGGTGAGGGCTGACTTCATCAGGTTGGAAATTGCATCGTCATCTTCAATTATCAGGATCTTGTGCATTCTATTCCTATCTCCCGGGTAATCAGCCAACTGTATCAGAAGGATCGATCTTAATTATATAAGCCATTATACCAGTAGAAGGATCATATTCGATCTCGATGTCATTCATATCCTCGCATGTGATCTTAATTACATAGAGGTCATCTGATGAGGTTACGTCAAAATCATATTGCCTGGAAGATTCGATAAGTGTTCTCCTGCTCAATGCATAAACATATGCCTGGAAAAGCTCATCCGTTGCCTTGACCACAAAACCTGTGGTGGCCAGATTCTCGCTGAAGCTGGCGATATGGTATCCGTTGTTAAAGAAGATATTTCCGACAAGGCGCTCACCGTTATAGGTAATATAATTCTCACCGACAACGCTCGTTATGGTGTATCCGTTCTTAACATAAGGTGCCAGGGCCATCTGAAGATCCGGATCTTTTACGTCAATAATATCGATCTGAGTCTCGCTGTAATCGGTTGTCGCGTCGAACCTGACATCCTTAAATCCGGCAAGATCCCTACTCGCAGACGAGAGGCTGTCGTAAAAATCCTTCTCACAGCTCCATATGATCCTGTCATCTCCGCCGATCTGCGGATCGCAGAGCTGATCCAGCTGAACTATCTGCTCATTGCTTAATGCTTCGTAGCCGTTAAAGAGCGAGTCCTTATCTTTGATGGGTGACACAACGTTAGTGCCTGTGATCTGGGTTATGGAAGTCTCCGTCCCGCTTGTTTCTGATTCATTGGTGACGCTCGTTGCTGTCGTGCCTGATTCGGCGAAAGTCCCTGACACTTCACCGCTGCAGGATGTCAGGATCATTCCCGTACAAAGCAGCGAAAAAGCCGTGATCCCCGCAGTTATCTTTCTTGTAAGTACCATATTATTCCTCCATATTGTTCGCATTGTCTGTTCTCGTTGTCTGCGCATGTTTTGCCGGCAGCCTGATAGTACTACGCCGTTGTAATGCAAACCTACGGTAAATGTACGGGAATTGTAAAATCTTTCCAAACCGGGGAAGTGCTTGTCTTTATCCGTGAAGAATCAATTCCCGGGTATTACCGGGGAAGTGCCCGTTTTTATCCGTGACGAACCGATTCTCGGGCTTTTCGCGCGCGTGATATAATAACCGCATGAGAGGGGCTGCTTAGGCAGCGGTTAGAGTGTCCGCTTCGTCAGCGGCTGATTTATTTGCTTTGACAGGTTGAGGGTATGGCAAAGACAGGTAGATATGACGCGTTTATCAGCTACAGGCATTGTGAGCCGGACAGCGATATAGCGGCCAAATTGCAGAAGAAGCTGGAAGGTTTCCGCCTTCCGAAGGAAATAGCAAAGAAGATCGGCAGGACAAGGCTTAACCGGGTCTTCAGGGATGAGACCGAGTTTGCAGTGTCAGATGATCTGACGCAGGCGATCGATGAGGCGCTCGCGAATTCAGATTACCTTATCGCCATTTGTTCGCCCGAATATCTTAAGTCTCCGTGGTGCAGGAAAGAGATCGAGTCGTTCTTAAGGCTTCATGACAGAAAGCACGTTTTGCTCGTGCTGGCTGACGGCGAGCCCATGGAGGCGTTCCCGCCGGAGATCCTCTACGATGACATTTATAAGATCGGAGCGGACGGCAGGCCGTACTGGGCCAAGGTCCCGAGAGAGCCGCTTGCTGCCGACTGCAGAGGCGAGAATGCGAAGGAAAGAAATCCCAAGATAGAGAAGACAACGCTGCGTCTCATAGCGGCGATCCTGGGGATAAAGTTCGATGACCTGCAGCAGAGGCACAGGCATGAGCAGTATAAGCACACGAGGAACCGCGTGCTGATAGTTTTCGGGGTTTTGGTAGCATTTTTGGCGGTATGCATCGGGTTCTTATTCAGGATTGCCGGGCAGAACTTAGAGATACTTAAGCAGAATGAAGAGATAGCGCGGCAGAACGAGATCATTACGCTCAAGTATGCTGACACCCTGGCCGCGACATCGGACAATCTTTTAAGAGACAGCAAGCGTATGGATGCCGTTTATGCCGCAAGGCTCGCGCTCCCCGATGAGAAGACGGATAACTACAGCGAGCTCGCGACAAAGGCGCTTGCAAACGCGCTCGGCATTTACGATCTGCCGAATTCTTTCGGATCCGACAGCGACGTCCTGCTGCCGTGCTCGGCGCTCGATGAGCTGATCGTATCTTCGGACGGCGGATACGCTTCGGTCAAGGATCTTGACCAGGTCAGATATGTTGTCGACCTGAAAACCGGCGCGACGGTCCTGAGTTTTGAAGAGAATTCGAACGATAGATTTGTTTTCGACGGCGAGAAGGGATTCGTATTCAAAAGGCAGAACAATAATTATGCGTATTATGATTTTGCGACCGGGATCGAGACTGATCTCGGAACAAGCACGGCGTTTTTATACTCCAATGCCGAAGGTGATGGCTATGCCGTCAGGTCCGGCGATACTCTTACACTGATGAATGGCAGCGACATCTTATGGTATATCAACTTTCTTGCCGAGGGATTCTCGGAAGCGTCAAGGCTTGAAGTCGTGGTCAATTATATAAACGGTACCAACGAATGCTGGATCTTGATCGTGGATTATGACACCCATACGACCACTGCATTTATAGTCGACTTGACGAGCGGCAGTTCGCGCAGAATGCACATCGCCGATTCGACGTGCTTCGACGTCACGACTGACGGGAAGAGCATTGTCTGGAAGCAGTATGTTAACGAAGGATATTATATCTACATCATGGATGCTGCGACTGGAACGACGGAAAGCAGAGCCGTCGGCGACGCTTACAGACTGGCAGTCCTGGGTGATGATGTGGTCGTCGTATCCGAGTCGGAAGTGACGTTATTTGACAGGAATCTGAATGAGATAGACCGGTTCAGCATCGGTGATTACTGCCTGACCTTTATTTCCGGTGACGCGATCTATTTGCTCGATACCTCAGGCAGTTTATTTAAGATAAAGGACGGCGGTTATACCCGCTACAGCACAGGTTTTGCGGACGACTTATATTCCTGGATGAAGGTGTTCAAAAACGGGAAGCTCTATGCCTCCATAGTAGGTGACAACCATATCTATACATACACGTTCAGACAGTCCGATTACATGACTGTTACTGAGGGTGAGTATGAGGAGATGACATACAATGGCGTTTCCCTCCAGTTTATCTATGATGACCCTGCCGCTTCTTCTTTTGTCGATCTTGCTATGAAGAATGAGACCGAGTTCCAGCAAAACAGGATCAAACGTGTCGTTATGTGTCAGAACGCCGATGTGGGACTGATCCAGCTCTACGACGGTGCCGTACACATTTACGATTCCAAGACCGGCGAAAAGTATAAGACAGTCTATTCCACCGAAGGCGAAGTTATGGTGTTCTACTACGACAGCCGCTGCGGGTATTACTATATCAGTGCCTGGAACGTGGATGTATATGATGAGAATTTCAAGAACATCTACAGCATCAATAACTGCCTGCTCTCGGGCATTGAGAAACAGACCGGCAATCTTGTGGTATACGACCTGACCAACAGTAATACCGACAATCTCTCAGGCCATTATACGGTTACTCCGGTAACGTACGAACAGCTGATTTCAATGGCCGATGATTTCCTGTCCGGTTACGAGCCCGATGAGAGAGTCAAGGAGAAGTACAGCTTAGGGTGATTGTTGCGGAAAGCTTACGAAAGGCGCTGTGAAAGACGCTTTGAAAGGCGCTTTGAAAGACGCTTTGAAAGGCGAGGCGCGGGAACATTTGAAGTTTGCTTAAGGTGTTCCCGGGAGGGGCGCAAAGCGGCTGGATGAAGCGCTGAAGTGGCTGAATGAAGCACTGAAGACCTATGTGGGGTGCAGAAGCGCCTGAGTGAAGTGAAGCCGCATCTGAGTGAACCGCAAATCGACCTGCAGAGCAGTGCGTTTGCGGTTCATTTATTACAGCAAGTTAAAAATGCCGCTAAATGTGCCGCCTAGCGGCACATTTGCTGGACAAACAGCCCTTAATTGCACTAGTCAAGCAAAAGTAGACACTCAAACAAGAAAATATACACCTAAACTTTTTGGTAGAGCATTCGATATTGTTTTGGAGTCAGATAATTCAATGCGTACGCAGGACGTTCTTCGTTGTAGA
>JAEEGJ010003639.1_pt1 | contig 57300 bp, 38 predicted proteins | sample 8958761 | NCBI WGS metagenome assembly JAEEGJ01 (sample SAMN16246546, study PRJNA631951) | gut metagenome | biome: gut microbiome; feature: rumen; material: RS-attached | host: Bos | place: Iran: Karaj | collected 2018-10 | reverse complement strand
AACGCTCACGCTGAACGCGGGTCATATACAGAATGTCGCAGTCGTTGATGTTGGGCGCCAACTCGGTGTGCTCTTCAAACGGTATGTTGCGCTGTTGCAGGAAGGTGCGATACTCTTCGGGCAACCGTAACTCTTCGGGTGCAATGAAACTGAATGTCGGGTTGAAGTGCGACAGCGCCATAATGAGCGAGTGCACCGTGCGACCGTATTTCAAGTCGCCAACCATTGTAATCTTCAGATTCTCAAGCGTCCCCTGCGTTTTGGTGATTGAGTACAGGTCGAGCAGGCACTGAGATGGGTGCTGGTTGGCGCCGTCGCCGGCGTTGATAATCGGCACCTTCGAAATCTCTGATGCGTAACGTGCCGCGCCTTCGAGCGGGTGGCGCATAATGATAAGGTCAACGTAGCAGCCCACCATTAAAATGGTGTCTTTCAGCGTTTCGCCCTTCGATACGCTTGTCTGCGAACTGTCAGAAAAGCCTAAAACTTTGCCGCCCAACCGGTTGACGGCGCTCTCGAAACTGAGCCGCGTGCGCGTCGACGGCTCAAAAAACAGTGTTGCCGCAACCTTGCCGTCGAGCAGTTTCTGAACCGGATTCTTCTCAAAGTAGGCCGCAAGGTCCATAATCTCAAGATAGTCGTCTTTCGAGTAATCGTCTATCGCAACTAAACTTTTGTATTTCATACTGTTGTTATTTTAGGCAGAATGCCCGTTTTCGGGGCTTAAATATATTTTTATCGCGAAAGCGCAGTGAAAAAAGCTACAAACATTTTATTCACAAATGGCGAATTACGTAAATGTGAATGTTGAATTCGAAATACAACAAAAAAGCCCTCGGCACATTGCCGAAGGCTTTTTTATTATCGAACACACGCGTTGTGTCCCTACATTGCTATTTAAACAACTCTTTTGCAGTCAGTTCAAGGTAGTCGCGGCAGTTCATCCAGGTGTGGCCGCCGCCCGGGTTGTAGAAGGTGTGCTTCAGATTCTGGTCGGTCAGGTATTTGTCGAGGCCGCGTGAAGCCTGAATCAGGAAATCTTCGGTGCCAGTGCCCAGGAACATAAATTTCAGTTTCTTCTGAAGGTCGGCAATGGGGGCGTAGGTGCCATTCTGGAAGTTGGTCTCGTACTCGTTGCCGAAGATTGCCGGGGCAAATGCAGCCACGTAGTGGAACATATCGGGATTGCCCAGACCAGTTGCCAAAGTCTGACGGCCGCCAAGCGAGAAGCCTGCAATGGCGCGGTTGTCGGCATCGGTCAAAACATTGTAATTCTTCTCGATATAAGGCACAACCTCTTTTGTGATTTCATCAACAATCTTCTTGGTGTCCATTGCGTCGTAACGCTCAGCCTTGCCTTGCAGAATCATTTCGGGATAGGGGTTGGCGTACGGCATTACAACAATCATACGTTTGGCCAGACCTTGAGCAATCATATTGTCGAGGATTGTGTTGGCGTGGCCTACTTTGAACCAAGTCTCGTAAGTGTCTGTCATACCGTGGATTAGGTAAAGCACGGGAAGTTTCTCGCTGCCATCGGGTTTGTAGCCTTCGGGTGTGTAAACGCACATTGGGCGGTCGATGCCGAGAGTGTTAGAGTGGTAGAAGCGATATGCCACAGTGCCGTGCGGAACTTTCTGAATATCCTGCATTCCAGGCTCTTTGCCGCGAATATCGACAAGGCTGCCTTTGAATCCCTCGTTGGGGAAAATGTCCATATTGTTCGGGTCGCAAATGGCGGTGCCGTCAACAATAAAGTTGTAAGGGTAAATGTCGGGACGGTCGGTGGCAATGGTAATGCTCCAAACGCCATCGGCATCTTTGGTCATAGTTTTCTGTCCGCCAAACAGTTGATTGAGGTCGAGTTTAACCTCTTTGGCGTTTTCGGCCTTGATTCGGAATGTTACGCTGCCGTCTTTGTAATATTCGGGCGAAACAACAGGTTTCGGGAACAGACGAGCCATTACGCCAGGTGTAAACTGCTGGTCTTGTTTGGCTTCGGGAAGAGTAACCTTCATATTGGCGCCCTTGTAGGGATTGGCCTGGAACAGTCGCGGAAGCGATTCCTCGAGGAAGAAACGCGCGTTCATCCAGGTGTGGCCGTGCTTGTCGGAGGTTATAATCTTCATATTCTTAATGTTGTGCTTGTCGAGTTCAACCATAAAATCGCGGGCGTTGCCATAGAGGAAGTCGTCGCTGCCAACACCGAGCCAGAAGAGTTTTATCTTGGCGTTCAGCGATTTGGCGTCGTCCAACTGGCCAGGGCGCAGTTGTGTGAACGAACTGTAGGAGCAGAGGTGCGAGAATTTGTCCAAGTTGTTCAGGCCAATGCTCAGAGCCTGGTTGCCACCGCGCGAGAATCCGCCAATGGCGCGGTGAGCGGCATCGTTGATTGTGCGGTAGTTCTTCTCAACAAACGGCATAAGGTAGTTGAGGAAATCCTTGCCAAACATATCAAACTGCATAGCGGGAGTGTCGCCCTCGCCAGCAATGCGGTTGGGGTTGCCGTAGGGCAGAACAATAATCATCTCTTTGGCCTTGCCAGCGGCAATAAGGTTGTCGAGAATCAGATTCATCTTACCCACCTTGAAATACACCTCTTCGGTGTCGGTTGTGCCGCTGATAAGGTACATTACAGGGTAATTGGCGTTCTTGCCGTTGTAGTAGGTAGGCGGAACATAAATGATTGCCTTGCAGTAGGTTCTGGCTGCGTCGGACCAGTAAGTTACATACTCAACGCTACCGTGCGGAACGTTTTTCAGAGCGTGGGGCAGGTTGAAGTCGCCGCGCATATCGAGAAGGCTGTTTTTGAAGCCCTCGTTGGGGAACCATTCGGCGTTCTGCGGGTCCATAACCTGCATACCGTCAACAATAAAGCAGTAGGGGTAAATGTCGGGTGTGGTGGGGCCGAGGGTGATTGTCCAGACGCCCTTGTCGTCCTTCTTCATCTCGTGGCGGCCAGCAAACTGAACGTCAACTTCCACCTTTTGTGCGTTTTTGTTTAAGTAGTTGAATGTCACGGTGTTGTCTTTGTTGACAACTGGCGACTGAACCTGCGGTGCGCCAGGCTGCGCCGAGATTTGCAATGCCATTGCGCATACCGCAACCAGCATTGACGATTTTTTTAAAATGTGATTCATAAAAAATTGTAGTTTAGTGTATTAAGTGATTTAAAATACTTGCTTCAATTTGTTTCAAAATTATTGTCTGCACAATCATTTAGCCCACTCTTTGCCCTCATCGGTGCGGCGCCAGGCGAAATAGCCGTCGAGAACCTTGAGCGCTTCTTCCGACGGAACGGGACCGACAAATGGCGTTGGGCCGGTCAGGTACATTGCCTGCGGATTGTCGTTGGTGAATTTCGGCCATTCGGGCAGTTTAGAGTCGGGGGCGTTTGGTGTGCCGTATTTGGCAAAGTTGGTCCAGTAGTCGCCCATTGCTTTCGATAGCGCAACATCAGAATCCGACGAGTTGTTGCCGTCCAAATGCTGGAACACAAAGCCCACATCCTGGCCGTGCGGTGAGCCTGCGTCGGGGTTCGGATTGTTGGGGTGCTGGTCGAAATAGTAGAGATAAACGTCTGATTTACCAGTCTTTGCCTGCAAACGTGCCCACGACCACGTCTGCCAACCGAAGGCGGCATCGCGCATCAGGTCGCGTGCGGTTTTCATCACCTTGCCGTCGGTCATTGGGTAGGCATTGAGCAGGTCGTCGGCAAATTTGCCGTAGCGCTGGCGGACGCTAGCCTCGTGGTTTTCGGGCGAATTGCCGCCAAAGTTGAAACTTGCGCCTTCGTCTGAATTATAGCCTATGAGCACTGCAACATCGTTGTACCGACCTTGCTCGTAGAGTTCGAACTGGTCGCCAGGAATCACATATCCGTCGACAATCGGCCACGCGCCGCCGCCGTTCATACCGAACTTCAAGAACTCTTTGGCATCAAGGGCGCGCAGGTCGGCAATCGATTTTGCGCCAAGTTGTTCGGCAATCTTCAGGCAGTCGTCGTCGGCTTGAGCCTGTGTTTTCATATTCTCGCCCGGATAGGTTGTCGGACGGGTAGGACCGAACGAGCCGCCGCTCTGCGATATGGCACCGCGGAACAGCCCTTTGGCCAACGGTGACGCGCAAAGCATACTAACCGATATGCCGCCCGCCGACTCGCCGAAAATGGTGACTTTTGCAGGGTCGCCGCCAAAGGCCGCAATGTTGTTCTGAATCCATTGCAAGCCAGCAATTTGGTCGAGCAGGCCGTAGTTACCCGAAACGTGGTTTGGGTTTTCAGCCGACAGTTCAGGGTGCGAGAAGAAGCCGATTTGTCCCACGCGGTAGGCAATGCTGACAAACACCACGCCTTTGCTGGCAAGGTCGGCACCGTCGTAAGTTGGTTCCGAAGTTGAGCCGAACGAGAATCCGCCGCCGTAAATCCAAACCAGCACGGGCAATTTGTCGTTGGCCAATTTTGCCGGTGTCCAGACGTTCAGATAAAGGCAGTCTTCGCTCACGCCGTAGGGCGATTGTCCGCCCTGCATTGGGATTGCGGCGTATTGCGTGGCTTGTCGGATTGTGTCCCAAGGCACCACGGGCTGCGGTGCTTTCCAACGCAAATCGCCAACAGGCGGCGCGGCAAACGGAATGCCCTTGAAGATTGACATACTGTCGGTTACCGTGCCTTGAATCTTGCCATCCGTGACGGCGACAATGCCTGGCTGCTGTTCTGCACACGAGCAAACAGTCAGCGCAATGGCTGCTAATAGAAGATTTGTTTTTTTCATCGTTTTACAGATTATTATAAGGTGCAAGGTACAAGTTTTTTCAAATAAAAAGCCTTCCGAAACAAATCGGAAGGCTAAAGTTATAAGTGGAAAATCCACAATTGTTTCTCACTTTTTCTTGCTCATCCACTGTGTAATCTCTTCGCAGCCCAAAGCAAAACTGATATACGTCGGAATGTTGCGGGTGCAGCATTCGTTCTCGCCCCAAAGGAACGGATAGTCGTCTTTATGTTCCAGAAAATCAGGCTTGAACATCATCAGTCCAGGTGCAATGCCGCCTGCCACGGCGTTGTAGAAGGCGCGGTGGCTGCCGTAGGCCACTTTCTTGTGGTTGACGCCCTGTCCGGTCACAAACGAGACATTTGAGTAGGGGTGCCGCCCGAACATAAAGTGCATTCCGTTCAGAACCAGTTCGGGGTCAATCATATCGGGGAAATACTTCCAAACCAGATAGTTGTTGTAGGCCCAGTTCATTGCAATTTCGGTGCCGCCCCAGCCACGCCCGAAGATTGGCACGCCGTAGGGTGTCTGTTCGGCCGTCTTTTGCGCTTGCTCAACAAACGCAGGGATTGCCGCTTTCACGGCTGCCTTGAATTCGTCGTCCATATACGGATACACCTCAAGAGCGCGTGCAACTGCGCCGCCGTTGCCGAACAGCGCGCGGTCGGTGGCAGCGGGCTTCTGACTCAACTGATTGAGCAGAATTGGTCGGAAGAAGTCAAGATATTTTTTGTCGCCCGTGGTGCGCCAGAGTTCAATGGCGGGCATTATGCGAAGGTCGCCCTGATAGTCCCAGTTGCGGCTGCGCTTGTTGGCGGGGTGGTCGGGCGCGGCAGTCTCAAAATATTTGTCCCACTGCGATTTAGCGTTGCGCAGAGCACGTTCGGCAACTTCGGGATTGAAATCCTTCAGCACGCGTGCGGCGGCTGCCAGAGCGGCAATGTCGGGCATTGTGTTGGCAGGCGAGAAGTTGCCTGTGAAGGCCAACCTGTCGTCGCGGGTGCCCGAATGGTCGCCACGCACTTCGTACGGCTTCAGCGACGAGTCGTAGCGCTTGCCGTCAGTCTGCGTCGCGCCGTCGCCAATGTGAGCGTACTGCCACATTGTGGGCTGCACAATGCCCTGCGCCACAAAACCGATATTCTCAACCTGCGCAATCACGTTCAGCACGCCGTGCTCAACCTGCTGAATCACGTCGGGCACGCCGTCGGGGCGGTGAAGGCCCACAAACTGCGTCCGTTGGTCAATGTATGTTTGGTCGTGCTTCAACCCGAAGAGTTCCCAAAGGTGCGCGAACTGCATTGTCAAGCCGGTCACGGTTCCGCCCTGAATGTCAAAATCGCCTGCGTCGTACCAGCCGCCTACGGTCAGATTGGGTATCCGTTCAAACGATTTATATTTGGTGTTCGTCACCGGCCCTTGCGAGTAGCCGTCCTGTTGGCTGTAGTTGACGGGCGCCTGCAGAGCGTCGTCCATATTCGAGCGGCCGTGGATGATGTGATAGGCTTCCTTCACTTCCATATGGTCCATTTGTCCGGGCAGCCACACGTCGAGCGACGCCTGCCACTTATCGGCGTAAACTGATTCGGCGATGGGGAAGATGTTGGTCTTTTCGCCCTTATACTCAATATAATACAATCCGATGTCGGTCAGAGCCGAAAAGTCGATTCGTGCATAGTTGTAGCGATTGTAGTAGACGCCCCATTCTTCAACTTTTGGCTCAAGCACAACGCTTTGCGAGCCGTCGGCAGCCACTTTCACGATTTTTGCCGTTGCGGCCACCGGGTCGTTCTTGTCAAGTTCAACCACGGCCACCTTCTTCTGCCAGGGCGTGTAGCCCACCTGCGAGAATCCGATGTTCGGCTTGCGGGTCCAGTTCGGGTCGGCGGCGGGTTCCATATACCATTCGGCCACCTTGCCCGTCTTGCCGCCTTCGAGCAGCGTGCGCACCACAAACGTGCCGTTGTTCGACAGGTTGCGGCCGTCGAAGAGCATTAGTTCGCCCTCGCTCTTGAAAGACACTCGCAGATTGTCGTCTTCAGGCGCCATAACAAGTTGATGCCCAGTGCTGATGGGCAGCGGCACAATGAACTCGTCTCGTCCGCGGTCGTCGAAAGTCGAAAGACCGTATATCTGCGTGATTTTCTCGCTGTTAGGATGCATTTCGGTTGCCGATGCGGGATGCCGCGGCAGAATGTTCGGTTGGCCGTCCATTAGCCACGTCTTGCCAAAATAGGTCGCAGGGAAAAACTCGATGTTCATTCCTGCCTTGCCCACAAGATTTTCGGGCACGGGCTTGTCAACAAAAACAGTCATAAGCACGCCCTTGTCCTTTGCCGTCACCTTCACGGTCGGCTTGAAGTTGTAGTCGGCATAGTCGAGTACCAGTTCGATGGTCTGATTGTCGCGGTCAACCGTGCGCTCGATGAGTTTTGGGTAGATGTCCCACTGTTCGGGCGTGTTCATTAGCCTGACGCCGCCGCCCGTGGCAATCCTGACGCCGCGCATAATGATTTCGACCGCCGCTTCTTTTTCGTCGCAGAACATTCCGTTGTAATCGTTGCTGTAAACCAGCACGTTGACGCCCCGGTCCTCGAAATACTCAAGGTCGTTGATTTTGAGCGATTGCTCACTTGTGCCCGAGCACGCAACAATAGTTGTGATGGCCGCAGTGGCCGCAAGAGTGGTGAATAGTGGTTTCATATCGTATAAAATTATGGTGGCAATTTATCAAACTAAATGGCAACCGCCAACGTCAATCGCATAATAAAATTGCGGAAACGTAGAGAAAAGGAAATCATTTCCAACAAAAAAAGCCCCATTCCATCAAGAATGAGACTTTTTGCTGTAGGGTAGAAGCCTAATATTGTTGAATCGGCTAATCGGTGAATTGTTGAATCGTAATTCCTAATTCTAAATTCTGAATTCAAAATTCTAACTCCTAACTTTCTCACACCGTCGCTTCCACATTCCACACAAACGCACGCACGCCGACCTCTTTGTTGCGGTTGTCCAAGCGTTTGATGCGGCTCAAGAGTTCGGGCACCATTTCGTCCTCGACAACGGTGATGATGGCCGAGTTCATTTCGGGCCAGGTGTGCGTTCCGCGGCGCGGCTCGCCGTCAACCGAGCCCTGCCCCTGAACGTCTTCCCAATAGGTGAATCCCTTTATGCCAAGGCGGTCGAGCATATACTCAACACGCTCTGTATTTGCCTGATTGTAAACTATAAATACTGCTTTCATTGTCGTTCAAATTTTAAATTCTTCTGTTGTCTGTAGTCTGAAGTCCGTAGTCATTATTTGTTAACACGGCTGTCGTAAACCGAATCCTCGTCCATATCGAAGAAGATGAACGAGTGGCGGATTTCCTCTTCCTTATCGCGTTCGCCGTGGCGCGACATAATCGAGTAGAGCACAGGCACAACCAACAGCGTTACCACGGTCGAAACCAGAAGGCCGCCGATGACCACAATACCCATTGGTATCCACATTTCGGAACCTTCAGAGCGACTCAAGGCCATTGGCAGCATACCCAGAATGGTGGTGGCTGCGGTCATAAGCACGGGGCGCAGACGCGACTGACCCGAAAGGGCGATGGCCTCGTTCAACTCGTAGCCGCGGTCGCGCATAAGGTTGATGTAGTCAACCAGCACAATACCGTTCTTAACCACAATACCCACAAGCATTACAACACCCAGAGCGCCAATCATATCCAATGTGGTGTTGGTTATCCACAAGGCCAGAATCACACCCGAAATGGCGAAAGGCACTGCCATCATTATAATGAACGGCTTTTTGAGCGACTCGAACTGCGACGCCATAACCACAAACACAAGCATTACAATCAGCGCGAGCAGAAGGCCCATATCGGCAAACGTATCCTGTTGGTCCTCGTAACTACCGCCGATTTTCACGGTGATGCCAGGCGTGGTCTTCACGTTGCGGGCAATGAGCGCCTTCACGTCTTCGGCAAGTTCGCCAAGCGATGTCTCGTAAGGCGTAACGCTCACGGTTACAATGCGTTGACGGTTGCGGCGGTCAATCTGCGGCGGGCACCAGTACTCTTCAATGGTGGCCAACTCTTTCAGTTTGATTTGCGCGCCCGTGGCCGACGGAATGGTCAGATTCTCAAGGTCGCTGATAGAGTTGCGGTTTTCCTCTTTCAGGCGGACGATGATGCTGTACTCGTCGCCGTCCTCTTTCAGGAAGCCCACTGTCATACCGTTCACGCGGTTGCGCACGTAGGTGGCCACCGTGGCCGATGTCAGGCCGTGCAGCGCCAGTTTTTCCTTGTCAACCTTCACGTTCAGTTCGGCGCGGTCCTCTTCGCGGCTCACTTGCGCGTCGCGGGCGCCCTGAATGCTGTCGTTAATCATTTGGCGGATTTCCTCGGCCAGAAGGCTTGTTTGGTCAAAATCGTAGCCATATATCTCAACGTCAACCGATTGCGCACCCATACCGCCCGATGTCGAGCAGAAGTATTTGTTGATTTCGGGATACTGCTTCATTTCCTCGCGCATAACCTCGGCAATCTCGAAAATCGAGCGGTCGCGGTCATACATTTTCGAGCAGCGCACAATCATTGAAATCTTGTTGTTGTTGGTCGAAGCGAAGAGTGCGCCAACGCTTGCGTCGTCGTTGGTACCAGCCGATGTCGACATAATCTCGATTTCGGGTATCAGTTCGCGGAAGCGCGCCTCAAGTTTGCGGGCGGTCTTCAGAGTCTCTTCAATTCGCGTACCGCGCTGAAGTTCGATGGTCACGTTCACGCGGGCGTTGTCCGACTGCTGCATAAAGTCGGTGCCGATGTAGCCCAGAATGGCGGGCAGCAGCGAGAGCGCGAAGAATCCCACAATGCCAGTCATTGTCAGTTTCTTATGGTTCAGGCAGACGCGCAGCAGGCGGGCGTACAGGGCGTCAATCTTGTCGAGCAGGCGCACCACGGTGTTCTCATACGACCACTTCTTCACAGCCGCCTTCTTCTCAACAATCTTGCCGTTCTCAATCACCAGGTTCTTGCCCTTCAGCATTATCGACGCAAGCATAGGCGTCAGCGAGATGGCCACCGTTGTCGATGTGCAGACGGCGATGGTGACAATCCAGCCCAACTCTTTGAACAGGATGCCCGCCATACCCGAAAGCATTGTCAGCGGCACAAACACGGCCACAATAACCAGCGTGGTGGCGATAACCGAAATCCACACCTCGTTGGTGGCGTAGATGGCCGCCTCACGCGGACTCGACCCGCGCTCAATATGCTTGGTGATGTTCTCAAGCACCACAATGGCGTCGTCAACCACCATACCAATGGCGATGGTGAGCGAGCAGAGCGATATGATGTTGAGCGAACTGCCCACAGCCAGCAGGTAGATGAACGCCACAATCAGGGCGATAGGGATGGTGAGTCCGATGATGACCGTGGCGCGCCAGCGGCCCAGGAAGAACAGCACCACCAGCACCACAAACAGCAGCGCGTACATAATTGACTCGGCAAGGCTGTTGATGGCGTTCTGAATCTCTTCCGACGAGTCGTAGATGTTCTCAATGTTGATGTCGGCGGGCAGATTGTCCTTCATTTCCTTGAGCGTCTCGCGCACGTCCTTGCAAATCTGCACCGCGTTGGCGCCCGACTGCTTGGTAATCATAAGGCGCACACCCTCGCGGCCGTTAATCTTCTCGTCGAGCGACAGGTCCTTGATGGTGTCGCGCACGGTGGCGATGTCGCGCACAAAAATCTGCTTTCCAGCGGGCGTTGTCGTCACCACAATATTGTTGATTTCGGCGCTGCTTGCATATTCGCTGCGCACCTGCAGGGCGTACTGCTCTTTGCTCATTTTCACGTTGCCCGACGACATATTCAGGTTGTTGGCGCTGATGGCCTGACCCACAAGTTCAAGCGGAATGCCGTAGGCGTCGAGTTTTTCCTGCTCAATGTCGATGTAGACGTTGCGCGTCGGCTGACCCGACATTGAGATGTTACCAATGCCGTTCACGCGGTTCAGTTGCGGAATGATGTCGTCGTCGATAATCTTCTCAAGGCCCGAGTAACTCTCGTTGGCCGTAACGGCGTACATCATAATCGGCATTGCGCTCGAACTGAATTTGAAGATGAACGGCGTCGAGCAGCCGTCGGGCAGGTTGTCCTTCACCATATCCACATACGAACGCACGTCGTTCACAATGTCGTCAAGGTTCAGGCCCCACTCAAATTCCATTGTCACCACCGAAATGTTGTCTTTCGATATGGTGTTCATTTCCTTCAGTCCGTCGACCGAGTTCAGCGTGTTTTCCATTAGTCTCGACACGTTGGTCTCAATCTCGCTCGCGTTGGCGCCGCCGTAGGTGGTCATAACCATTACGTAGGGCGGGTCCATTTCGGGGAACTGGTCGATAGGCAACTGCTTCAGCGAGAACAGGCCTATAATCATTACAGCCACAAATATCAGCGATGTGGTGACTGGATGGTTTATGGATGTCTTATATATACTCATTTTTGTATCTTGTTTGTTTCCAACAAAATGGCTGGTTTATTTCACAATGTCGATTTGAACGTCGTCAATCAGGTGGCCCTGGCCGACAACCACAAGTTCGTCGTTCTCGGTTATGCCGTCGGTGATGATTTCAACATTCTCGTCGAAACGCTGGCCCATTTTCACTGGCACGCGTTTGGCGCGGCCGTTGTTGTTGACGAACACGTAGCGGTCGTTTGAGCCAATCTGCTTCAGCACAGCCTGATAGGGGGCAATGATGACTTCCTGCTGCGAGATGGGCATTGTGGTGCGCACAAACATTCCTGGGCGCAGGTAGTTGGCCTTGTTGTCAATCTTGATTTTGGCCTGGAACGTGTGGCTCGACGCGTCGATGGTCGGGTGAACAATCTCAACCACGGCCTTGAACTCTTTGTCGGGGTAGATGTCCGACTTCAGCGTCAGCGACATTCCTTCCTTCACGTGCGGGAAGTACGATTCGGGAATGTTGATGTAGGCCTTCAGTTTGTCAATCTGTGTGAGCGTCAGTATCGGGCCGCCGCCGTAGAGTTCGCCGTCCTCATAGTTCTTGGCCGATATGCTGCCTGCGAATTTTGCCTTCACAAACGTGTTCTGGCGCAGAAAATCAAGGTTCTGCTTGGCCTGGTCGTAGGCCACCTTGGTCTGGTCGTAAACCTGCTGCGACACGTTGCCGCTCTCTTTCAGCGCGTCCATACGCTGCATTTCGGTTGTCAGGTTGTCAACGGTGAGTTTGGTTGTCTTGTACTGTGTCTGGTCCATACGCACAAGGTCCTGACCTGCAGACACTTTGCTGCCAATCTCAACGTAGATGTGCTCAATGGTTCCCGTGAGCGACGGCGCGATGTTCATTGTCTCGTAGCCCTGAAGCGTTGTCGAAACTTCATACACGCGGTCGATGGTCACTTTCTTAAGTTTCTGAACCTTAACCTTTTCAATGCGGGCTTTTTCTGCCTTTTTCTCTTCCTGCTTGCAACTTACGGCTGCCAAAGCCACGCAAGCCAAAATTGCAAAACTGATTAACTGTTTAGTTTTCATTGTTTTATCTTTTTTATTATTGATTATTATTTGTTGTCGATGTTAAGAAGTTTCTCAAGTTCGATTTGCGCCGTCACAAGTTCCATAAGTGCCTGAACGTAACTGCTTTGCGCAGAAATCAGGTTGGTGCCCGCGTTGGTCACCTCAAGGCTCGAAGCCACGCCCTGCTCATATTTTTGGCTCGTCTTGTCGAACACGCGTTGAGTAACCTCGGTGTTCTGCTTTTGGTTCTCAAACGTCTCGTAGGCCGACGCCAAATTGTATTTCAGTTGGTTGTGCTGCACCAAAAGCGCGTTGGTGGTGCTCTCAAGCGTGTTCTGCTGTTCCTGATAGTTTATCTTGGCCTCTTTCAGCGAGTTCCACTTGTTTCCGCTCGACCAAATGGGCACCGACAGCGTCGCGCCAATCATATTCGGCGGCGTCATACTGAAGCCCTTGTCGCCAATGTATTTCACAATTGAGTGCTGATAGTAGGCGCTCAGCGTGGGGGTGTGGTTCCACTTGGCAATGCTCACCTGCTTGCCGCTCAGTTCAACGTTCTTCTGAAGCAACTGATAGTCGTAGTTGTTGTTCAAATTCAGTTCGTTCGCAAGCAACTGCATTGTCAGTTCAAGGTTGAGCAGGTCGTCAATCTTCTGCGTCAGTTCGATTTTAGTGTTTACGTCAACGCCAAGTTGCAGACGCATAGCGTTATACACCATTTCAAGCGAGCGCTTTGTCGAGTTGATGCCCGATTCCATTGTCAGCACCTGCACCTGCAGTTTGTCGGCGTCAATCTGTTCGCTCACGCCCACCTTCACGGCACTGTTGGTCGATTCGAGCAGTTTCTTCATATTTTCCAGATTGCGGTCGAGCAAATCAACCGTCTCTTCCATAACCAGAGCCGAGTAGTAAAGGCTCTTCACTTGGTTGCGGATGTCCTGTTCCGATTTCTGCTTCGACAGTTCCGACATTTCAAGAGCCAGACGGCTCAACTTCATTGCCACAAACTGCGTACCGCTCAGTGCCACAGCCACCTGCACGCCGAAAGTCGCCGTAGTCGGCATTTTCATACCGCCTTCTTCCGACTCAGCCTGCTGAGCCGCAGCCATTTGCGCCATAGTGTTGGCGAAGTTGGTGCCCGAACCAGCGGCCGCCAGGTCCTTGCCAATGGCCTCAAAAATAGGCCCGAACGAGTCCATAATGCCGCCGCCCATACTGAAACTCATTTCGTAGCCGCAGTAGTTCGAGTAGCCGATAGAGCCCGAAATCTGCGGAAGCACAGTCGAGATGGCTTCCCAGCGGGCGGCCTCGGCCTTCTGCACGTCGAGCGATGCGTTCTGCATTGAGTAGTTGTGCTCAATGGCGTAGTTCTGCGCTTCTTTCATTGTCAGCCGCATTGTGCCAGCGGTGTCGGCTTTCACAGCGTCGGCCGTTAGAGCCAGGCTGTTGGCTGCAGAGTCGGCAGGTGCTTGCCCCACGGCAAGGCTCACCGCCATTGTAGCCAGAGTTGTGATTAGAATTTTCTGTTTCATTGTTTTATAATTTAAATAGTGTTGTCATTGCTTTTTGTGTTCGCACATTTTCAGGTTCACCTTGTCCAGTTCGCTGATGCCCTTTTCGGTGCTGATGCCCCTGAAGAAAGGGTAGAAGATGGTGCGGTAAACCTCGTATGGCGCGAATTTGTGATTATCGATAAGGTCAATCGCAAACTCAATTGAGTTGCAGATGAGACGGCTTGCCACTTCCACGTTGAAATTGTCACCGTTGAAGAACTGCCCGTCGATTCCCGTCTTGAACAGCCGTTCGAGCAGTTTCAGCGAGTTGTTTTGGTTTTTGCTTTTCGATTTGGCCAGCAGGTCGGAATAGTATTTGCGCAGGTCGTCGAACAGCACGGGGTTGATGCCGCTAAATTCTTGGTGCTGCAGTTGCGCGAACTGATACATTACTTCGTAAACATTTGAGTTTGAGTCGAGAATCTTGTTTCGTCGAGCGGTGGCATCGGCCGCCGATTTCAGCAGACACGCCTCAATGAGCGCGTTTTTGTCTTTGAAATTCTCGTAGATGGTCCGCTTCGACATACCCAAAGACCGCGCCAGTTCGTCCATTGTTACACTTTTCAGGCCGTTTTTTCTGAAAAGTGCCCTAGCCCCTTCAATTATGCAGTCTTTAGCGTCCATTTTGCGCGTTTTTCTGAATTAGGGCGCAAAAGTAGAAAACTTTAAGGCTCTAAAAAGTTTTCTTAAAGATTATTGCGCAACAACTCTATCAATGGCCGTTTTTTGCCGATAACGCGATTCTATATGTGTGTGAAAATCAAAAGCGTTTTTCGGGCGCAAAGGTGGAAAAACGTTTGCACCGCAATAGTGCGGGAGTGGGGATTTCAGGCCAGTTTGAGCCGATTTTTAGGCATTGCGGACAATCAACTCCTTGCCATTTGCTTTGCGCCATTCGTTTGATGCTTTCAGGCTGAACTCGCAGCCGCAGTATTGCTGCTCGTAAAACTTGTACTGGCGGATTATTTCGATGCGGCGCTCGCTCAAGCCGCCTTTGCGCCAGTTCTGGTCCCAGAATGCAACGTTGGCAACCTTTGATGCCGCCCATGTACCAGCCTCATTGATTTGCTCAAGGCTTTTCCACCGCGACGATGCAAGCGTTGTGGTGAACAATGTGAAGCCGTTTTGCTCGGCATATTGTGCTGTGCGCAGCAGTCGGTATTTGAAGCATTCAAGGCACCGGTGGCCGCGTTCGGGTTCATCAGCAAGGGGTAAGGCGGTCTGCAACCATTGCTCGTGGTTGTAGTCGTCGTCAACAATCTCAAGCCCCAAGTCGAGTGCGAATCGGGTGCATTCGTCCTTGCGTATGCGGTATTCGCTCTGAGGATAAATGTTTGGATTGCAATAGAATATCGTTGGACGGATGCCGTTTTTAAGCATGCACTCAACAATAGCCGACGAGCAAGGCGCACAGCAGGAGTGGAGCAGCACACGGGCGCCGTCAGGAACGTTCAGTTTTACAAACTTTTCTTCCAAAGCCCGTGCAGATTGCAGAATTCATAAACAGCCACAGGTTTGCACTGGCTGATGTCGAACAGAGCAACAGGTTGCGATTGCGGCGTGAGATTCACAAACTGACCGCCGGTTTCGGTTTCAAGGTAAATCCATTGAATGAAGTGCTCGTCAACCATTGGATGCTGAACCGAACCAACTTCAACCTTCAGCGTATGGTCATCGATTTTGGTGACTGCAGGCACGTGCTTTTCCATGCCCATGTCCGAAGTTTTTGCCACAAGTTCCTCCATCGACTTGCCGCAGCAAACAGGATTAACGCCCGAGTCGATGATTTTTACAATGATGTTGCCGCAAATGCTGCAACGATAGAATTTTGTTGCCATAGTTGTTTTTGTTTAGTATGCGTAAAGATAGGAAAAAAACGGATTCGTTTAATCAATTCTTCATTCAATCATTCACGCATTCAGTTATTCAATCCTTCAGTCCTTCAGTCAATCAATAAATGGTATGAATCAGCCTGTAGGCGATGGAGCCTGGCTGCGGGCTGGCGGGACAGTTGTCGCGGCTGAACCAGTCGGCGTCGGCAATCTCGTCTTTCTGCAGGTGAATTTCGCCACTCTCGTATTCGGCCGTGTAACCGAGCATCAGTTGGTCGGGGAAGGGCCAACTCTGGCTGCCGCGGTAGCGGATGTTCTTGACCTTAATGCCGATTTCTTCCTGCAACTCGCGCTCAACGGCGTGCTCGGGCGTTTCGCCACCCTCAATGAACCCTGCTATGCAGGCGTAGATGTCCTGATTGCGCTGCACGTGGCGGGCAAGCAGAATCTTGTCGCCGCGGCTCACAAGCACAATCACACACGGCTCAATGCGCGGAAAATGAATCTTGCCGCATTCCGGGCACTCGCGTGCGGTAAACTGCTTGCTCTCAATGAGTTTTGCACCACACGTGCAGCAAAATTTCGTGCTCTGCCGCCAGTTGGCCACCGCTTTTGCCCGCGATGTGCGGAAAACGGTCGGCTCGTCGCTCTCGTTGAAGAACTGGCGGATTGTTTTGGTTATGAAGCGGTCGGGCAGAGGCTCGGCCGTCTCGAAGTTCAGAACGCAAATGCCAAATTCCTGTTCTTCAAATAAATCGGCCTTGTTATCTGAAGTTTTAATTTCAGTCAGGTCGGCAAACGTGACAGCGCTGCCGTCGGCTTTCAGCACAATGTTCCGCCCTGTTAGTGCAAAGCATTGGCAATTAGTTGTTTGCGGATTCTCTATTATCGGCATAGTCTGATGGTTTTTAGTTTGTCAAAGATATTATTAATGAGTCTATCTAAATCTCTTTTTTGAGTATTTCCGGCAGAAACCCAATCAAGTAGAAAGGCAAGTTTATCAGTTTGAATGTCTTTCCGTTGACGGTTTTCACGTCGTTCACCGAAAATGGCTCCGACCAGATTCTGACGGCTATAGGGCACGATTCGCTGTTGTCGGCAAACGAGTGCAGCGAGCGTAAATGGCTGTTGTGACCCGATTTTACCTCTATAGGAATTAACAGGGAATCAAACTGATACACAAAGTCAATTTCGGCATTTGAGTTGTTTTTGTTTCGAACCCAGAAATTCCGATGTTCGCCGACGCTGTTGCTCAAAGTCAGAAGTTCCTGACCAGCAACCTGTTCGGCTATGCTTCCGCGCCAGACATCAAGTATATCGCTTGCGCCGAAAACTTCTTTCTGCACGTGAGCCGAATAATTTACCAAGCCTGTGTCGAGCCATAGCAGTTTCGGCGATTTGTTGTGGTCGGGAAGGATTGGCAGTTGCGTCTGCGTAACGGGATAAACCAGTTCTAGCAGCATCGCTTTTTCCATTGTGCGCAGCGATTCGCCCACCTCGCGCGACCGATATTCGGAGCCAGCAAAATGGTTCAGCGTGATTGCATGCCCGGCTTCGGCCCAACCATTATTTATTATGTATCGGATTATGTTGTTCTGCGTGTGGTTGGCCGCATATTTCTCAATATCATCGCGATAGCCTTGCAATAACGTGTCGTATATGCTGTTGAGCGACATCAAATCCCGATTCTCGATGTACTCGTTAACCACTTCGGGCATTCCGCCAATTAGTGCATAGCGGTTGAAAGCCGATATCAGTTTCTGATGAAAACTGCCCGATGCGGTATGGTCTTCGGCTATGCGTTCGCGTAGCGGATTGTCGCCAGAGGCAGTCAAAAATTCGCGGAACGAGCAAGGTCGCATCGCCATATATTCAACGCGTCCGACAGGAAACGATATGTGACGGTCGATTAGGCTCTCGAGCAGTGAACCTGCCGCAACAACGTGAATATCAGGTAATTGCTCATAGAAATAGCGCAGCATCGCAACTGCCGTCGGTGAGCATTGTATCTCATCGATAAAAAGCAGAGTGCTGCCTTGCTTGCGTATTTTTCCGCAGGCGGCAAACAAATCGGTCAGTAAATTGCTGACATTCAACGCTTCATCAAACATTTTGTTCAATGCCTTGTCTTCAAGGTTGATGTATAAATAGTTGTCGAATTGTTCGCCAAACTGATTCACTGCAGTGGTTTTTCCCACCTGCCTTGCACCACGTAAAACAAGAGGTTTGTGAGTCGTCTTTTTTGCCCACTTTTCCAAGTCGAATATTATGTCGCGTTTGAACATCTTGTAATGTGTTTGTTTTCAGTTGCAAATATACAATTTTGTTTCAAAACATAGGCAAGTTTGAATAATTTTTGTTCCAAAACATAGGCAAGTTTGAATAATTTTTGTTCCAAAACATAGGCAACTTTGAGTAAATTTTGTTCCAAAACATAGGCTAGTTCTGAAACTTGTTATTCCAAAACATAGTTTCCCCATTACCCGAAACTCTTTTTTTTCAAAAATCTTCACTTTTTTCAAAAATTTTTCAAACCTGTCCCCGTATTTCGCACACCCTTATGCGTTTTTTGCCCCCAAAAATGAATGTCTAACTTTTAAAAAGTATTGATTATGAGAGCAAGAAGACAGTTTTTTATGGATTGCCACTTGGCAGGACGTAGGTATTACGATGCCGACTTGGTTTGGAACGAACTGAAGGTTGGAACAGAGTTGCAGTTGGAACTTGACCCCGACAACCGCCACGACCCGAACGCGGTGGCCGTGCTGTACAACAAACCTGGCGAGGAGGAACCGTATATGCTTGGCTACATTCCGCGTGCCGAAAACACGGCTTTGGCTCATTTGCTGGAGGCTGGTTGGAACAGTTTGTTCGCTTGCCGAATCAGCCAACTTGTGCCCGACACGCACCCAGAAAATCAGGTGTATCTCTCAATCACCGTTGAGCGCAACCCCAATGTTCAGGCTTAATCTTGCAAACGGGCATAAAGCCCGTTTTGCTTTTTTAGGGTTGAGTTTGAAAGGAATAGGAATCAATGGTAGAGCAAGTTTTGTTTTCTTTAAGTTGTAGCAACTAAATTTTCAGCAAGGCCGACAGCGTTTCCTAGATATTCTTACATTTGCTATATGTGAAACAAAAAAACACTTATATCACGAAACAGAAATAGAATTGATTTTGTAACATATTATTAATTAAGCATTTGCTTATTATTCGGTGGCATTCTGAAAACTTGAGAACTTTTTAATGCTGCAACTCGAGTAAGTCAAGTAGATGCCTGCGCTTTATGCGTGGGCTTGACTTATCTGTTGCAGCGGGCAGTCTCAAGGCCTTCAGAATGTGGATATTTCAAAGTCCACGTTTTTTTTGGCCGTTTGTGATTGCCCGCTTCGCCGAAACAGATAAGTGGGTGCGCAAATAAAGAGCGCAAAATGACACCAAAAGAACAATCTGCCGCGGCAAAGCGGTTTGTGGCAACGTGGCAAGGCCACGGCTACGAGAAGGGTGAGACTTCAAAATTTTGGATTGACCTACTGACGAATGTGTTTGAAGTACAAGACTTTGCCCACTACATTTATTTTGAAGAACAAGTCAAAAACTTGATTCAGAATAAGACAATTACCAATTTTATTGATGCCTACATACCACAAACACGTGTGATGATTGAGCAAAAATCGAGCAACAAAGATTTGCGCGAACCAATCAAACAATCGGATGGCAGTATGCTCACGCCTTTTCAACAGGCAAAAAAATACATTGCGGAACTACCGCTAAGCCAGCACCCAAAATGGATTATAACCTGCAACTTCGATGAATTTTTGGTTTATGATATGGAAAAACCATACGATGAGCCTGAACAAATCTACTTGAAAGACCTTGAAAAAGAATATTATAGGTTGTCGTTTTTGGTGGAAGAAACCAATGTTCACATTCAAAAAGAAAAAGAACTGAGTTTCAAATCAGGCGAGTTGGTTGGGCTGCTCTACGACAAACTAAGAGAACAATATGGCGAAGTCACAGAAGAAGATTTGAAACACCTTAATAAGCTGTGTGTCAGACTTGTATTCTGCCTTTACGCCGAAGACGCAGGCATTTTCGGCAAGAAATCGATGTTCGGCGATTATCTGAAACCAATTGGCATAGCCGATTTGCGCGATGCCCTTTTGAAATTGTTTACAATTCTTGACCAGCCTGAAAAAACGCGCAGCAAGTTTGAAAAGCCTGAATTATTGGCGTTTCCGTATGTTAATGGCGGTTTGTTCTCTGACGCAAAACTCGATGAGATTCCGCCATTGACATATGAGATTAAACAACTTTTGGTGGAAAAAGCAAGCGATGATTTTGATTGGAGTGAAATCAGTCCCACCATTTTCGGCTCGCTTTTTGAGTCAACCTTGAACCCAGAAACGCGGCGCGGTGGCGGTATGCATTACACGTCTATCGAAAACATTCATAAGGTGATAGACACGCTGTTTATGAATGAGTTGAATGATGAGTTTAAAGAAATCATTGCCAAAAATGAGAAAGACAAGAAAAACGGACTTGTAGCGCTTCAAAATAAAATTAGCAAACTGAAATTTTTAGACCCAGCCTGTGGCAGTGGTAACTTCTTGACAGAAACATATTTGAGTTTGCGCCGATTGGAAAATGAGATTTTAAAGAAATTAAGCGGAGGCACAGGCTATCTTGGTTTTGGTGATGTTATCAAAGTGAATATCAATCAATTCTACGGAATCGAGATAAACGATTTTGCCGTTTCGGTTGCGCAAACAGCTCTATGGATAGCCGAAAGCCAAATGTTGCACGAAACTGAAAGCATTGTAAATCAGTCGATAGAGTTTCTGCCGCTTAAATCGAATGCCAATATTGTTGAAGGCAATGCGCTGCGAATGGATTGGAATAGCGTTTGTCCAAACGAAACTCTGTCATATATTATTGGGAATCCGCCATTTGTGGGTGCAAGGGAAATGGAAAATGGTGGTACTCAAAAGCAGGATTTAGACATTGTTTTCGGTTCAAAATGGAAGCACGGCGATATTGATTATGTGTCGGGTTGGTATGTAAAATGCGCAGAAATGATGCTGAAAAACAATAATATAAAATCTGCACTTGTTTCCACCAACAGCATAACACAAGGAATGCAAGTGTCAATTTTATGGGAACCGCTCGTTAAAAATTACAATATTGGAATTGATTTTGCTTACCGAACATTCCGTTGGGATAATGGGGCAAAGGGCGAAGCCCACGTTCACTGTGTAATCATTGGTTTTAGCAACAAACCGCAAACCAAAACCGCAAAGCAGATTTTTAATGCCGACGGCAGCATTGAAGAAGCCAAAAATATTCACCCATATCTAATTGATTTTCCGAATGTTTTTCTTCCCAACCGTTCTGAACCAATTTGCAATGTTCCAGAAATGAAAATAGGTAACAAGCCTATCGATGATGGTAATTACTTGTTCAGCGAGAAAGAAAAAAATGAGTTTATAGAAAAGGAACCTGTTGCAGAAAAATATTTCCACAGATTTTTCGGAGCTAAAGAGTTTATAAACAATAAAAAGCGATACTGTTTGTGGTTGGGCGACTGTACCCCAAATGAGTTGATTAATATGCCTGAATGTTTAAAACGGGTAGAAGCGGTAAGGGCATTTCGCAAGAAAAGTACCGATGCGGGTACTCAAAAATTAGCCGATAAGCCTACTCGTTTCCATATTGAGAACTTTCTAAATGGTGATTCCTTACTTATTCCTTGCCATTCTTCAGAAACACGGAATTATATACCAATGGGATTCATAAAAGAAAATGAATTAGGCAGTAATGCCGTGTTGCTCATTGATAACGCCAAATTATACCACTTTGGAGTGCTGACTTCAATAGTGCATATGGCGTGGATGCGTGTGGTTTGCGGTCGATTGGAAAGTCGTTATCGTTATTCTGCGGGCATAGTTTACAACAACTTTCCGTGGCCAAAAGCAACGGATGCGCAAAAGGCTGAAATAGAGCGCACTGCGCAAGCAATTCTTGATGTACGTGAGAAGTATTCCGATTGCACATACGCCGATATGTATGGTGAAAAAATGTACTTGTTCAGCGATTTGGTTGCTGCCCACGATGCCAACGACAAGGCTGTTTTGGCAGCATACGGTTGGCCTAAAAACTTGAGTGAAAATGAATTTGAAATTGTGACGCGACTATTCAAACTATACGAAAAAAAGATGTCCAAACAAATGGAAACTGACAGTAAAGGAAAGAAGAAAACGAAATAAACCAATTAAATAATTGATAATATGCAATGTAGGGCTGTCATATTATGGCAGCCCTACTTTTTTCTGTAGCCCCTTCGGGGCTTACGTTTTGGTGGCGCATATCAGCGGCGGTTTACACCACCGCCTATAATTTGTCAGGCTTTCGGCCTTTTCGGATTGAAATCTGCGAGAATCGGTTAGAGAAAAATCTTGTCCAAATCCCTTCAATCTGCGTCATCTGCGTTCTTCACCCATTCCCCAAACCTCCGTGCCAGCCAATGAGCAAGAAATCGGCTCATTTTATATCCCGAATCGGCTCAAAAAAGTGGATTTTTGAGCCGATTTTTGTGTGTTTTTGAGCCGATTTTGTGCAATGATATGAAAACGAACAAGTATATCAGGTTATCCGACGGTTTGTCGAGTGAGATAGCCGAAACACTGAAAGGAGAAATGTGCCTTGTTTCCATAAAGGCAGACGGGATCATCACTTCACCCATTCCCCAAACTTCCGAGCCAGCCAATGAGCAAGAAACAAATTGGCGGCAACAGCCACTGTGGCACCAAGGCTATAGACGATGATTTCGATAGGTGAGAAGTCTGCGGTTTTAAAGCAATCTATTATTATCCAAACGCTTACGGGCAGAATCAAAATGCTTGTGGCAAGTGCGGGAATGTATTTGCGTATGACAACGGCTTGTCCAATATGAACAACCAGATGCAGAGTGAAGGCGATGAATGTGCCCAGCCATAGCAGGTTGAAAACGCGGTAGCCAGTGAATGTCAAACCGCAGATTATCAGCAATAAAACAAACTCTTCGGCAACGGCAAGAGCAAAGCCTGCGGTGGATGTGAGATTGTTGAAAATGAACTTGAATGGCGGAAAACGCTTGCTAATGTCGGCACCGTTGCGCGCCACCCACACACGCATTCCGATAATCTCTTCGAAATCGTGAAAAACAAACAGCAGCGGCAAAAGCCAGATGTATCGGTCCATAAATCAATATTTTATATACACGTTTTGCCCATCGGGCGCTTTTCAAAAATATGATTTATTTGATAATTCCAGACTTGGAATGACAACAAGAATAAAAAAGCCCTTTGGCGAATTACACCAAAGGGCTCTTTCAGTCTATCTTAACAAATCTTATTTCTTCTCAATCGGAGTGTAGCGGCCGCTCAAGTGCATCAGAGCAAACAGGTTGAGCAATCCGTCGTAGTAGCCGTCGTAGTATCCGTCTTCGTATGGTTCGAGGCGTGAGTTCCAGAACTCGTTGATGAAGTCGCGGCTGTTGCGCAGCGGCTGTGTCAGCGATACAGCTGCAACTGTGCCCACAAGGCCGATAGAGTGGCGCAGAGCCTTATATCCGCCGGCTTCGGCAATGTTCTCAACGGGCGTTCCGTCGAGGTTGTACTGGTCAACAAATGTGCTCACGCCTTGGCTGCGGAAGAATGTCTGCAGACGGTAGCCATAATCGAACTGCCAGTCAGCATCGGCGCCGCTCCAGGTGTAGTCGAGGGCAATGTTCATTGGCACGCGCCATGAGTCGAAGCGGAATTTTGCGCCCCAGTCGCCACGCGGCGGAGTCATAACAGAGCCGTCGTAGTTCGAGTAATCGGGGTTCAGGCCGGTAATCGAGTCGCACGCACGGTGCAGATACTCACGCGATTTCTGTGCGCATTCCATATAGAAATCGGCGCGGCCGTCTTCGGCATATTTAGCCCAAATCTCATAGAAAGCCGGAATGTGGTACGACGGGTCGGTGTAGCGTGCGCCAAAGCCGTCGGGCACAAACGTGATGAGTTTCTCTTTTGTGTTGATGATGTTCAGGATTTCAGGCTCCGGGAACTTCATGCCGGGGCGGAAGGCTGGCATCTGCGGTGCGCCACCTTGGCCTGCTTTTGGTGCTTCGCCAGGTTTGCGGTCGGGTTTCTTGCCATCGCCGTCAGGCTTCTGCTGCGGAGGGCGTTGTCCGCCACCAAACGGACCGAATCCGCCTTGATTCTCGCTGAAACCTTTCTTGGCAAACATCGCGTTCAGAATGCGTTGTGCTTCAGCCAAATATTTGATGTCGCCATCGTTGCCCCACTGGTTCGATGCCAGAATGAGCGATGTGATGAAATATAGTTCGCCGTCCGATGCTGTGCCGGGAGAGTTCTGCTCACCGGTTGTCTTGCAACTCCAGCCGAAATATCCGTCGCGCGGTCCGCCTTGATGCTGCATATATTTCTGTGCCCAGCGCCACAGACGGTCAAAAATATCCTGACGATTCCATTGCACGGCAATCATCATTCCGTAACTCATGCCTTCGGTGCGGACATCGTGGTTTTTCACGTCAGAGATGTAGGCCATCGAGTCGCCAACTTCGAAATAAACCTTGTCGGGGCCTTCAAAAACCTTGTAGAAGGCTTCGTTCAGTTTGGCGTCGATTTGTTCCTGTGTGTAGCCGGCTTCGAGCAGAAGGTTGCGTGTCTGGCCGGGTTGTGGTTTGTTTGCGGGGTCCGATGTGGGCGTCTCGTTGCTGCACGAAGCCATCGAGAAGGCAATCGCACAAGCCATAATCAGATTTGTTTTGCTCATAATTCTCTGTTTTTGGTTCATTTCTGGCGCCAAAGTATCGGATTATAATATAAGGTGAATTTTAAAATCGATAAACCGACAATATTTGCCAACGAGAGGGAACGAATGACGATTTTTGGCCGATTTTGTATTAGAAACGATGTTTTATGTCAATACAAATGAATTATGAGCCTATTCACGCACCAAATCAAACCTTATACCTTATACCTTACACCTTACACCTTCCTCATTCAGTACTTCCCCAAACGCCGCGGTACAGGTTGCAGCCGACAAAGTTTCCGGCCACAATGCTAACGTAGAAAATCAGCACATCGGCCCAATTATCAATCAGAAACGATGCAGGAACGGTCATGTAGTAGAAGGCGTCGGCAACGCAGTGCGGAAAGCCGCACATAATGAACAAAGGCACACCGAACAGCAGCGGCAGGTTCTTGTCTTTGCGGGCAAAGGTGACAGCGGTGGTCATTATGAATCCGCAGCCGATGGCCAGAATTCCGCCTTTGAGCGGTCCGCACTTCAGACGGCCTTCCAACACCGATTGAGCGGTTTCCTGCAGCGGCATCGGACTGCAGCGTGCAATCATCGCAACAGCCAAGCAACCAATCAGATTGCCCAGCAGAATCAGAAACAGCGTGCCCACTTCGCCCTTCACAATGAATCCGGCTGTCCCGGTGTAGAGTTTCAGTTTGTAGTGGACCACGGTGAGCAGTCCGAAGGCGAAAAGCACCGCCCCGACAATGCTTTTTTCGGCCAGATAGCCGAACCCGGCAATGCCAATGCACACGCCGGCCAAAAACGCCGACCGAAGAATTTTGAATGTGTCCATTCTTGCAGTTTCTAATTGATTAACAAAATGTTGCCATTGGCGGAAAAAGTTGTGACTATCCGCTGTTCAAAAATAACTTTCGGATTTATGAAACCGTTGTCTATCTTTGGTAAGTTACACACAAATAAATAACAATATGACTCGTTCACGTTTGGCCTGCACCACGGTTGCGGCATTACTGACATTTGGCGCGCTTGCGCAATTTCCACAAAGAGAGCAACTTCCCGAAGGTTCGGCGGCTCTTGCAACCAACATCAACCGCAACTCTTATCCGCGGATTCTGCAAGATAATAGTCTGATGTTCAGACTGATGGCACCAGATGCCAAATTAGTTCAAGTTGACATTTGCGGCAAAAAATACGATATGACTCGCAACGACCGCGGCCAATGGTCGGTCACCATTCCGGCGCAAGTGCCTGGTTTTCATTATTATTCATTGGTTGTCGATGGCGTTTCAGTGAACGACCCTGCAAGCGAAACATTCTATGGTTGCGGTAAGATGATGAGCGGTATCGATATTCCCGAAGCGGGAACCGAATTGTTTGAAGTTCAAGATGTTCCGCACGGCGAAGTTCGTCAGATAAATTATTTCTCGAAGGTTGACAACGAGTGGCGGCCGCTATTTGTTTATACGCCAGCCGGTTACAACGAGAGCAAAGACCGCTATCCGGTGGTTTACATTCAGCACGGAGGCGGCGAGGACCATCGCGGTTGGGTGCAGCAGGGGCGTATGGCCAACATTCTCGACAATCTGATTGCCGCCGGCAAGGCTGTGCCAATGATTGTGGTGAGCGCCAACAGCAATATCCGCACACGTGGTGCTGTCGGTGGTTCGGCTTATTCGGCACAAGCAATGCAGCCGTTCCGCACCGAGATGGTTGAGAACATTGTGCCGTTCGTCGATAAGAACTACCGAACCAAAGCCGAGCCTAAATACCGTGCAATGTGCGGCCTGTCGATGGGGGGCGGGCAGTCGTTCTACGTTGGGCTGCTTTCGCCCGATGTGTTTGCCAATGTCGGCATTTTCTCGACGGGTATGTTCGGCGGCATTGCAGGTGCGGCCAATTTCGACCTCGAGAAAGAGTGCCCCGGAATCCTTTCCGATACCAAGACATTCAACAGCAAACACGATGTTTTCTACATCAGTTGCGGCGAGCAGGACCCGCGCATCCAGTACAACAAGGCCATTGCCGAGAAAATGCAGCAAGCGGGTGTGAATGTGCAGTTTAACTCGTTCCCCGGCGACCACGAATGGCAGCCGTGGCGCAAATCACTTGCCGACTTCGCGCAGAAATTGTTCAAATAACAACCATCGTCAAAACTCAGTGAATTCAAACCAAACATTTTGTGAATCAGGGTGGCATCGCATTGAAAAATAACTATCTTTGAAAAACAAATACAATTACGATGGAGAATTATTCAACCCAAGTCTCTGATTTTGAGATAGAAAAAGGTGAGGCCGATATTTATGGTGTGGTATACAGTCCCGACGGCAAGCGATTGCTCAAGTGCCAGAACACCCAGTTGAGCGAATACTCAATTAAAGACGGCACTGTGGTGATTTGTGCCGATGCGTTCCGTGATTGTAAAGTGTTGAAAAACATCTATATGCCCGATTCTGTCACCAGCATCGCAGGAAGTGCTTTTGTTGGTTGCAACAATCTGACAATCACTCGCAAAGCGAAGTCTGTCAGCGAGATGCCGGACTCCGATTTCGAATTCGAAGTTACCGACAAAGTTAACCAGACGGTTGCCGTAACCCGCTATAATGGTGAGGATGAGACGATTGAGATTCCCCAAACGGCTATTGTAAATGGTGTTGAATGTTCGGTAACGGGCATTGGCCGTAGCGCGTTCGAGAACTGTATTGGCTTGAAATCGGTGGTGATTCCCTGTTCGGTTGCGGTCATTGGCGACAGCGCGTTCATGGGCTGCAGCGGCCTGGAGTCGGTGTCGATTCCCGATTCGGTGACGAAAATTGGCAGTTATGCTTTCCAGAATTGCAGCGGTCTTAAATCGATAGCCATTCCCAAATCGGTGGCCGACATTGGCAGCAGCGCGTTCTCGTGCTGTGTTGCGCTCTCATCGGTTGTCATTCCCGATTCGGTCACCAGCATCGGCGACGACGCTTTCTACGGATGCCGAGGATTAAAGTCGGTAACAATCTCTAAATCTGTTACTAACATCAACGATGGCACGTTCGTCAATTGCAGCAGTCTGACTTCGATTGACATACCGAACTCCGTAACGACCATTGGCGATAGGGTGTTCAGCGGTTGCCGCGGACTGAAATCGCTCACCATCGGAAAGTCGGTGAAAAGCATTGGAAACGAGGCGTTTGCCTATTGCGGAGGACTCACCGATGTTGACATTCCAAAATCGGTCACCATCATCGGCGACTACGCGTTTGAGGATTGCGGCCGTCTGAAATCGATAGCCATTCCGAAGTCGGTTGTGAGCATCGGCGGCAGCGCTTTTCGTGTTTGCAGCGGCCTGACCGACATCAAAGTTGAAAAAGACAATCCAAACTATACTTCAAGCGACGGAGTGCTGTTCAATAAGCAGAAAACCAGTCTGATATGCTATCCGGCAGGAAAGAAGGGCGCGTATTCAATCCCAGAAACAGTTACCGGAATCAGCCGTAGCGCATTCCGTGGCTGCATCGGCTTGACATCGGTTGAAGTGCCTGATTCTGTTACAATTATCGACAAGAGCGCATTCTCTGGTTGCGGCAGTTTGGCGTCAATAACCATTCCTGATTCGGTGACAACCATCGGCGATTGGGCGTTCCGTGGTTGCCGCGGACTGACAACGGTTGTACTACCGAATTCAGTTGCTGACATTGGGTGGGAGACGTTCGACAATTGCAACAGTCTGCAATACAATGAGTTCGGCAATGCAAAATATTTAGGAAGCGCCGAGAATCCATATCTGTGCCTGATTGCAGCGGCATCGGTCAACATAACATCGTGCCGCATCAACGAACGCTGTAAGTTTGTGTGCAGCAGCGCTTTCCGCGATTGTACAGAACTGCTGTCGGTTGACATTCCCGAATCGGTGGCAAGCATTGGTGCCGATGCGTTTTCCGATTGCAGCGGTCTGCAGTCTGTGGACATTCCCGATACAGTTGCGGTTGTTGGCGACAGAGCGTTCAAAGGCTGCTTGTGCCTGACCTCGGTTGTCATTCCCAACTCTGTCAAAATCATTGGTGATGAGGCATTTGTCGATTGCGACGGGTTGGAATCGGTAACCATTTCCGATTCGGTCGAAAGTATTGGCGAAGAGGTTTTCTCTGGTTGTAACAATCTGACAATCAAATGCAAATCTCAATCAACTCCCAAAAACTGGAACGATGATTGGAATTGCGACTGCGATGTTGAATGGGGCGCAGAATAGGATAGAGGCGAGTTACATAATTTGGTGGTTATAAACCAATTATGCGTATTCACTTAAATCTTTGATACAATCATCTTTCTTCCCGAACCGCATAAAAATGCCGGCCAGAATGGTGCCCGAAATTGAGTGCCAGGCGCACGATATGGCGCAAGGAACAACAGCCAGCGGATTGGTGGCCATAAAGAAGTTGGTGGCCAGATTGGTTGCCAAGCCGGCGTTCTGCATTCCCACCTCGATGCTTATGGTTCGCTTTTTGGCAGTGTTGAATTTGAACAGCGTACCAGTCAGGAATCCAAGCAGATAGCCGATGGTGTTGTGGCAGAAAACCACGCCGAATGTCAACAAAAACAGCGTCAGACCGTTGGCAATCAGTTGGTTGTGAACGGCTGAAATGACGCCGCCAACAATGCACGCAAGGCAGATGACGCTCACGCCGGGCATCACGCTCTGAATGCTCTTGAACTGCTGACGGCTGCCAAGCCACAGGTTTAGGAAAAATCCAATGGTGACGGGTATAATGGTGACAATCAGTATGTTGATAAACATTCCAACGGCATCAACATCGACACTCTGACCGGCCAACCAAAGCACCAGCAGCGGTGTTACAATGGGCGCCAGCAGGGTGGAAGCGGTGGTCATCCCGACGGAAAACGCCACATCGCCCTTGCAAAGGAAACTCATAATGTTGCTCGACACGCCGCCCGGGCAGCAGCCCACCAGAATAATGCCGATGGCCATCGGGGTATCGAGATTGAATATTCGCGTCAGCGACCACGCCACAAGCGGCATAATGGTGAACTGCGCGCATGCCCCAATGAAGATATCGCCCGGCCGCGAAAACAATATTTTGAAGTCTTGCGTGGTGAGTGTCAGGCCCATTGTGAGCATTATTATGCCCAGAATGACCGTCTGTGTGTATCCCGAAACCCAACGGAACGCCCCCGGCACAAAAAACGTGAACACCGCCGTGGCTATCACAAACCACGAGGCCTTGCTCGATAGTAACTGACTGATTTTTTGTAACATTGATTAAAGAATTGATTTATTCATTTATCATCACCCGTTTTGCCGTACTGCCAACCTTCACAATGTAAATGCCGGCGGTGTTGATGTGGATTTCTGTAGAGACGTCACATTGTGGCGTCTCTACAACCAACCTGCCCATAGCATCATAAACCCAAATATCATCTGTGGCGTTTTCAATCACAATGGTGTTGCCGTGGGCGTAGATGTTTATGTTGGTGGTGGATTCAGAAATAGAAGTGTTATATCCCCAAACAACTGGCCAATTCTCATAGTTCCAACCATTACTCCAACCGTTAGGTTCAGAACTGACTTCACAATATATCGTTACGTTGCAACAATTTTGGAACGCGCACCAACCTATTTTTTCTACACTTTTCGGAATAGTAACAGAAATCAAACCTTGGCAATTGTAAAAAGCATAATCACCAATGAAATCGACAGAATTGGGAATAGTTATTGATGTCAGCTTACTATTATTTTTGAATGCGTTGTCATTAATAGAAGTAACAGAACTGGGAATGCATATATCTGTTGCGTTACCAACATATCCGACAACTTGTTCTTTTTGGTCATTAGCATATAGAAATCCATATTCATCGATATATGCATTAATATAGAGAGCACCCCAAGGCCGACCAGTGGCATCGCCTGAATAATAAACGTTTTTAACATTTTTGAATGCATTAGAGCCGATGTCCGTTACAGAACTTGGAACAGATATTGAATCAAGACCGACACAATCATAGAACGCAGCATTGCCAATGCTTTTTACTGAATTAGAAATCACTACCGAAGTTAGTTCGGAACAATCATTGAACGCGCCATTACCAATGATTTCCACAGAATTAGGAATCACTACCGAAGTCAGTGCGGAACCAAAGAATGCAGCATCACCAATGTTTTTCACGGAATTAGGAATTATTACCGAAGTCAGTGCGGAACAATGTCGGAATGCACCGCGCTCGATGCTTGTTATCGAATTGGGAATGGTTATTGAAGTCAGTCCACAATGCTCAAACGCATTCTCGCCAATAGTTGATACAGAATTTGGAATGGAAACAGATTTAAGGTTAGAGCATAAAGAAAATGCAAAGACACCAATGCTGGTAACTGAATTAGGAATAGTTATTGAAGTTAGACCACTACAACGAGAGAATGCCTCATAACCAATACTTTTTACTGAATTGGGAATAGTAATTGAAGTCAGACTGACACAATTGGAGAACGTTTCATCGTTGATGCTGGTAACTGAATTAGGAATGATAATCGAAGTCAGGCTAATACATTCAGAGAAGGCACTATGTCCGATGCTCGTAACTGAATTTGGAATATTAACAGAAGTCAGGTAAATACACTCACTAAACGCACTATGTCCGATGCTGGTAACTGAATTAGGAATAGTTATCGAAGTTATACCACTGCAACGAGCGAACGCTTCGTCGCCAATGCTGGTAACCGAGTTAGGAATAGTTATTGAAGTTATACGACCGCAATCTTTGAATGCTTCGTCGCAAATGCATGTGATCGAATCGGAAAAGGTAACTCCTTCCAGTTTGGTGCACCCAGAGAATGCGGCATAGTTAATACCTTTGCAGCGTTTATTTATCCAGCAATAGGTTATGTCTTTTGATTTCGTTTTGAACAAAAGTAGATAAGGATTCTCGGCATTGCCTAAATACAAAGCATCGCGGTATTCGTTGAAATGAAGATTGTTGCACCCAGCGAAGGCGTTGTTGCCTATATTCTTAACTGAATTGAGAATATTAACGGATGTTAAGTTGCTGCAATCTTTGAACGCATTGTCATCTAAAATTGTACCAGAATTAGGAATGGTAATTGAAGTCAGATTGCTACAGTCGCCAAAAGCATAATTACCAATCGTTATATATGTATTAGGAAAGGTAACTGAGGTCAGACTGCTGCAACATAAGAAAGCTTGTTCACCAATGTTGGTTACCGAATCGGGTATGTTTATCGATGTCAGACTTTTGCATCCAGTAAACGTACCATCTTCAATACTCGTTACCGAATCGGGAATTGTTATTGAAGTCAATCTGATACAATTATAAAACGCGTAGCTTCCAATTTTTGTAATTGAATTTGGAATTGTTACCGATGTCAGATTCTCGCATTCATAAAAAGCCTTTTCTGCAATAGTTGTAACAGTATATGTAATGCTGTCGTTTTCTACTTGTAAGGGGATAATAATATCACCTGTTGGGTTGAGTCCGTAAATTCTACTAACAGAAACTTCTTGTTTTTCTGCATCAATTACAACGTACTTCAAATTGTTATAGATGAAGGCAGGTTTGACAATATTCATAGACGATTCCCAAAGCACAGGACGGTTGCCGCTGTTCCAAGAATAATCCCAACTATCAGGTTTTGAACTCGCCTCACAATAAATAGTTAAGTTGTAGCAACCCGCGAACGCCCATTGTCCTATGTTTGTGACTGAATTTGGAATAGTAATAGAAGAAAGGTTTTCGCATTCACCAAACGATTCGTAGCCGATGCTTACTACTGAGTTTGGAATTGCCATTGATGTAAGGCTGATACATTTTGCGAACGCATGGTCACCAATAGACTTGATTGAATTAGGAAGGGTTATTGTTGAGAGTCTGCTGCAATCAATAAACGCCGCAACGCCAATTGTTGTAACAGAATTAGGAATAGTTGCTGAATATAAACTGTCACACTTATAGAAAGCACCAGAGTAAATATGTTTACATTTTTCATTTATCATACAATACGTTATATCAGCAGATTTCGCTTTAATCAACAATAAATATGGATTTTCGGCATTCCCAACATATAGGGCGTCACCATATTCATTGTATTCAAGTTTGCTACAACCATTGAACGCTCCGGTACCAATGTTTGTTACAGAATTTGGAATGGAGATTGAAGTAAGGTTAGTGCAACCTTCGAACGCGTAGTTGTCGATGCTTGTGACAATGTATTTTATGCCTTCATATTCAATTTCGGCCAAAATGTCTATTGCTTCGGATATTGAATCAGAAGCCATACCAACCGAAACCTCGTGTTTTGCGGTATCGGTAACCGTATACTTTAAGTTGCCAACAACAAACTCTAGAGCAAAAGTTTGCCCAACAAGCATTATGGCATAGAGTAAAACAAAAAGTCTTTTCATAACAGTTAGTTTATTTTGTTAATGTGGCATTGTAGAGACGTGGCGCGCCGCGTCTCTACAATAAATCCTAATTCCTAAATCCTAAATTAAAGAGCAATCTCCATTCCCTTCTTAACCTTCTCAACTGTGGCTTCGTTGGTGAGAGCGGCAAGCAGTTCAAGGCCGAAATCGATTGACAGGCCGGCGCCCACAGCGGTTATCAGGTTGCGGTCGCTGACCACGTCGCCGCCAACATAGTTGTAGCGGGCTTCCATAGTCTCAACGGCGCAACTGTGGCACGTAACCGTTGCGCCTTCGGCCACGCTGTTGGCTGCCAAAACGGTCGGGGCGGCACAGATGGCACCCACAAGTTTTCCCTTGCTGTAGAAATCTTTCAGCACTTTGCCCACAGCCGCCGATTCGCCCAGATTCTTGTATCCGGGGTAACCGCCAGGCAGAATAAGTGCGTCGCCGTTCTCAAAGTCGGCCTTGCCGATGGTGGTGTCGGCCTTCATTGGAATGCCGTGCGATGACTCAACTTCTGTCGATTCGGTTATCGATACGGTTTTCACATCAACGCCGCCGCGGCGCAGAATGTCGATGGGTGCAACGGCTTCAATATCTTCAAAGCCATTGGCGAGTAATACAAATGCTTTCATTGTTTTATGTTTTAAGTAATAAGTTTTTGAAGTTTTAAGTTTTTATTGTTTAATCGGTGAAGTGGTGAATCGGTGAACTGAAAAACATCGATTTACCAATTAGCCGATTGTCCGATTCACCATCTGTTCAATCCTTAATAAAATTCGTCCAGACTTTCTGCTCGGCGGCGGGAGCGGGCACGCCGGCCGATTTCCCAGCCTCGATGCACTTCAGCAGCCAGGCCATATTGTTGCCCAGAATGCGCATTGTCTGCATTCCCTCAAGGTCTTTCAGAACATCTTCGGGTTTGCTGCCGTGAACCATATTCCAGTAGTTCGACGAAACCACAGGCATACAGTTGATTGTGAAATACTTGTTCAGTTGGTCGAGAGCGGCTGTTGCGCCACCGCGGCGGCAACTCACCACGGCTGCGGCGGGTTTGTTGCGCATTTTGCCCGATGCGGCGTAGAAGGCGCGGTCCATAAACGATGTGATGGCACCGTCGGCTGAGGCATAGTGCACGGGCGAGCCGAACACGTAGCCGTCGAATTGGTCGGCCACTTCAACAAACTGATTCACAACATCGCCGCGGAAGCAGTTGCCCGTTGTACGGCACTGCGCGCACCCGATGCAGCCCGCAATCGGCTGTACGCCAAGTTGCATCAGTTCTGTTTCTATTCCGTTGGCATTCAGGGCCGAAGCCACTTCGCATAGTGCTGTGTAGGTGCAGCCCTTCGGATGCGGGCTTGCGTTTATCAGAAGTACTTTCATTGCTTTAAATTTTATGTGAGGCCAAAATTATTCATTTATGAGAATTGAGCAAGGAATAAACGGAGAGGAGTTAAAGGCAAAAACTCCGTGTCTTTGTGCCTCTATGAGGAAAAATTAGTCTGAAATCAGCGCAGGCAGCGCCTCAAGCAGTTGCTGCATATTGTCGAACACAAGATTGGCACCAGCCGTCTCAAGGTCTGATTTCTCGAGGATTCCAGTGTTGACGCCAATGGTGAACACGCCTGCAGCCACTCCGGCCTGAATGCCAAGTGGTGCATTCTCAACCACTAAAGCCTCGTTGGGAGCGAGGCGCAGTTTTTGCAATCCCATCAGATACGGCTCAGGAAAAGGTTTGCCTTGCTTGACATCGAGAGCCGTAACTATCAGGCTGCGGTTGAAGAGACCATGGAAATTCTGCTCCAGACGTTCGAGGGTGGAACTTTCGCCAGAGCCTGTTACCACTGTTCGGGCAATGTTATTGTCGGCCAGGAATTGCACCACATCAACAATCCCAGGAATGAGGTTCGGTTTGGGTAATTGCTTGAAAATGCCGCTTTTAATGCGGTAAATCTCTTGCTGTTCTTCTACTGTGCTGTGGCGGTTGAAATAAATCTGAAATTGCTCGTCGATGGTGGCGGCGCCCGTGCGGCCTTCGTTCAGATAGACCTGCCGATGGGTGAACGGTATTCCAATCTGCGTGAATGTTTTAACCCAAGCCTCGGCATGCAGTGGCATACTGTCGAACAGCACACCATCCATGTCGAACATTACCCCCTTGATATTCAGATACTTGTGACCTGTCTTTGCAAGATAATCCTTTTTTGCAGCCTCTATCATCGAACTAAAATTGAGCCGCAAAGATAAGATTTATTGCACTGATTTTTTCTGGACAAACTCGTTGAAAATATCCTTGTATTTGTCGGCCACCGCGATGGGTTGGTCATTGATAATCACACAGTTGCGTTCGATTGACTTTATCGCGTCAAGCGCAATGATGTACGACCTGTGGACGCGCATGAAACGGTCGTCGGGCAGAGTCTCTTCGAGCGATTTCAGGCTCATCAGAGTCAGAATTGGGCGCGGACGCGATTTCAGCCAAATCTTCACGTAATCCTTCAATCCTTCGAAATAGTAAATGTCGCTGTAATCGATTTTTATCTGTTTGTAGTCGGCTTTCACAAACATATAGTCGTTGCTGGTAACAGGCTGTTTGCCAGAACGTTGGAGCGAGAACCACTCGAGAGCCTTGTTGGCGGCCGTCAGGAACTCGTTGTAGTCGAACGGCTTGAGCAGATAGTCGAGCGCTTCAACCTTGAAACCATCGAGTGCGTACTTGTCGAAAGCCGTAGTGAAGATGACGCGGTTCTTCTTGCGCAGCGTTTTTGAGAGTTCAAGGCCGTTCAGCCCGGGCATCTGAATGTCGAGAAACAGCAGGTCGATTTGCTCTTTGGCCAGCAGGTCGAGCACGTCGAATCCGTTGATGCACTTGCCCCTAAGTTCCAGGAACGGGGTTTTGTTGACGTAACTTTCAATAAGTTCGAGAGCCATGGGCTCGTCGTCGGCAATCAGGCAGGTTATTTTTTGTTCCATTGTCAGTTCGTTTTATTTGTGTTCAACAGAATCTGTGTCTATCGACAAATATGCAAAATATTTATCATTTTCGATGCGGGTGTTGAAAACAGATTTCCCGTTGTAGAGCAGTTCAAGCCGCTTGCGGATGTTCTCAAGCCCGATTGACGAACCGCCCGACAAGTCGGGTCCTGTTTTCTCAAAATACGGATTTTCTGTGGTGAAAATAACTTTTGTACCGTCGATTTCCATTTTGAAAATCAGGTCGGATGTGCCCATTGGCTTGATTCCGTGCTTGAATGAGTTTTCGATGAGCGAGATGAACAGCAGCGGCGCCACCATTATGCCGTTGGTGTTGGTGGGGAACGAGTATTCCACCTTTGTGTTGGCGGCGGTGCGCAGTTTCATCAGTTCAATGTATTTCGACATGAAAGTTATCTCGCCGTCGAGCGGAACAAGCGAGTTGTTGGTCTCGTAGAGCAGATAGCGCATCAGTTTGCTCAGGTTGTGGATGGTCTCTTTGGCGCGCTCTGGCGATATGTCGACCAGCGAGTAGATGTTGTTGAGCGAATTGAAGAAAAAGTGTGGTTGTATCTGATACTCAAGATGTTTTAGTTCGGTTTGAAGTTGCGCGTTGGCGCTTTCCTGCTGCTTGCGTTCCATTTGCTGCCAACGGTCGTAGGTTTTGAAGGCGACGGCCAGCACCAGTGGCAGCACCATTGTCAGCATATCCATGAGAATGCCGTAAACAAAGAATATTGGCCTGTGCGGACCTTGCCATACGAAGTGGTGGAACAGATAGGGCTTCAGAGTCTGGTCGAGATAGGCGAGAAGCAGCATCAAGGCGGCGTTCGACAGGAAGAAAATCAGTTTCTTCTTGTTCAGGAAAACTCGGTCAACCAGCACTAAGTAGTTGACATAGAAGATGATGAAATAGAAAAATGTGGGAATCCACGAGTGTTCTAAAATGAAGGCGAATTGGAAGTTGTTGTGCAGCGAGAGCAGCACGGGCATTATCAGAATGAATATGCAGACCGACATGTGCACAAGCACCTTGTATAGTAATGTGTTGTTTTCAATTTTCTCGTTGCTCATAACCTTTCTAATTAGCGCCGACACACATGCGGCTTGTTCCGTAAATATAGAAACAAAAATGCCAATGATTATCGTGATTTGAAACAAATCATCGAAGAATTTTTGTTTTCGGACATCGAATAAGAGTTTTTTTTAGACAAGCAATCAATAATTCTAAAAAACTCTCTGTTTGAATCATCCAAAACAGTGAGCCTTCTTCAGCCACCAACAGCGCGGTTGGTGTTGTGCCGTCATTTGCATTTCAGTTTGTATTCAAGCAATATCAGGTTTGATTCTTCGTCAACAGCATTCGCCGCATCAACGTGGCGGTTGTAACCCGATGGCCAAACAAATGCATAAAGAGCACCGTTGTGTAGGAACGCATTGCTGAATCCGAACGGGAATTTTTCGTCTCCAGCGAATGTGGTTATTGTGATTGCAGTACTGTCCTTTATGTTGGCTGCCGTCAAAAATTGAAGCCCCAAATGAGCATCTCCCATAACGACTCTTGTAAGGTTATAAAGGACAAACACATTGTCACCAACCTTGGTGAATGAATTGTAATACCGAACCACTTTTTTCTTCTCGGTTTGCTCGTAAATAACTCTAATGTCGTCGTTTTTAGGTAGCGCGTCCTCGGTGTCGAAATTCAGTGTTAAAACAGGATTGATTGAATTGTTATCGTATTGATATATAGTATAATCAAAAGGCTTTACGGTGAAAATTCCTTCGTCGGTTCTGATAAAATGTGATTCGGCTACGCGACAACCTGCGTTCACCGTGAAATCATCGCACTCGGCAACAATTTTACCCGTCTTCAAGTCGAACAAGACATAGTTTTTCATTTTGTTGTTCGAGTAGTTTGAGAACAGCAGAACCGTACTGTTGTTTACTGCAACAATATCGCTATAATAATAATCTAATTCGTAGGAATTCAAGTATTTGCCACGAATGTCATATTCGTATAGTTTTTGGATGGATCTTGACAGAATATAGACAGTTTCGTCTTTGACATCGAAATTTTGAATATCAAGATATTCCTGGCTTGAACGGCCCACCCGATTCACTTGCGACACAAAATGTCCGTCTTTGCCGAACACTTTAATGCAATGTCTTTCTCTGTCTTGAATGTAATAATAGTTGCTGTCGCACAGTATTTTACCAGGGTTTGTGATTAAGGCGTTCCGAGTACTGTCGAGAAAAATCACTTTGCAATCGTCTATAACATCCTCCAATTGACTACAGTTCCTCGGGTTAAGATTGATGATGGTGGATTTGCCGCTGTTGCTAGCGCAAGAGGCGGTCAGCAGCGCCGCGGCTAAGAATAGGATAGGTGTTCTCATTTGTGACTAGAATAATTTGTATTTCAATAAAATAGGATTGTAATCAGTTTGTTTTTTCATTGTGTCGATAATCTTTTGAGCCAATGGCGATAATTCGCTGTCGGGGTCAATAAGATTCTCCCAATCGCCATCGATGATGGTTTCGTAGGTGTCGCCATCCAAACCAGTTGGATACACTTTGAGTTTCAGGCCGTTAACCTTAATGTCGTAGTTGCGGCAGACGCCGTTTTTGCAAACCGTGAAGTATTTGTGGTATTTACCATTTATGTGCGGACTGTGCCAATATGTTATTACAGAGTCGGTTACGCGTAAATAGTAACCGCCGATGGCATAATTACCTTCATCTCTGTATGTCATATATTTAATCATATCGTCGAAGTTGTTGCCGTCGTTGGGGTTCATATCAGTTTTGAAATTGTATTGCCCGTAATCGATGGCCATCAGCGGCGTCAAAACCGTGTCGGTGTACTGGTAAATGATGTTGTCGCCGTTTGGTAATGAGAAGAATACATTGTCGCCGCTTTTGTAGAACGAACTTGTGGAAGTGTATGTGGCACCGATATCGCCCGATGCAATTATTCGCTTAGAAGCGCCAGTTTCAAGGTTGAGCCTATAGATGCCGCTATTTGCCTCGTTGATGTTGTCGTAACCAACAAACAGAAGGTTTGTGCTGTCTAGCAGAACCATTGCAGATAAATCTTGCCCCACTTGCAGACAGCCAACATATTTAAAATCAGGCATTTTGTAACGATAAATGCATTTTCTGTCGGGTGTGTAGGCATAAAGCGTCTGGTTTTCAGCAGAATATGCAATATCTGTGATGTTTGTGTACTCCCTCGGGCCGCGACCTACAGTGTTCAATTTCGATACAACTTGGTAATCTTTAACAAGATAGACGGTTTGCAGTTTCATATCAAGAGCCACAAAATCGTTGCTTTGGCCAAAAGTCGCCAAAAAAGGTTCCAACGGATAATCAGCCTTAATTGGAACCGCCTCAATATCTGTGGCAATCTCGTCGAGTGACACGGTTTCGACCGCATCAATATCGTTGAAAATGACTGACTTACCGCTGTTGCTGGCGCAAGAGGCGGTCAATAAGGCCGCAGCCAGAAATAGGATAGGTGTTTTCATATCGTTTTAGTTTTATGTCAAAATATTAGGAATCTTCACTTAAAGTAATACTTCAAATAAATAAATCCTAATTATTAATTCCTAAATATCTATAAGTTGTCTCCTTTGAGTTTCCGTTTGCCAGCGGCGAAAACAAGCGCCACAAAGGCAATCATGAAAAAGACGGAGAGGAGCGCCACGCTGTTGCGCATCGAGCCTGAAATCTGCTCTATCAGCCCGAAACCGAACATTCCGATGACTATGCCAATCTTCTCGGTGATGTCGTAGAACGAGAAATAAGAGGCTGTGTCAGTGGTGTTTTCTGGGATGAGCATGGCGTAGGTTGAGCGGGCCTGCGACTGTATGCCGCCCATCACAAAGCCAAGGAATACGGCCAGAATGTAGAATTGCACGGTGTTTTGAATGAAATAGCCAGCCACGCAAATCGCCACCCAAACCGAAAGCATTATCAGCAGCGATGTAAAGTTGCCGAATCTATTTGAAACTCTTGCAAATACAACCGAACCGAACATTGCAAGGAACTGTATCAGCAGAATCACAATTATCAGTTCGATGGTGCCGACGTGCAGTTCGACGCTGCCAAACAGCGTGGCCACCAGAATGATGGTCTGCACACCCATGCTCAAAAACAGGAACGACACCAAAAAGAGGTTCATAATCCGCTGACGGAAAAGGTTTTTCGCCACTTCGGCAATCTCTTTGAAGCCTTTTGAAAGAATTTCGGAATCTATCTTGCTTTTGGGCTTGAATTCTTGTAAATGCTTGAAAGCCACCAGTGCGATGCCAATCCACCAAAAGCCGACGAGCAGGAACGAGAAGCGGTAGGCGGCCTCTTCGCTGCCAAAGCCCCAGAATTGCCATGTGTAGATGATGGCTATGCACAAGATGAACAGCACCATGCTGCCCAGATAGCCCCACGCGAAACCTTTGGCACTCACAACGTTATGCAGACGGTTGGTGGCTATTATCGGCAGAAATGAGTTGTAATAGACCGTTGCGCCCGCCCAGCCGATGACGGCCAAAACAGTCATCAGCAGACCGAAACCGATGTTTGAGCCCGTGAAAAAGTAGAGGCCAGAGCAGGCCGCCGCGCCAAGTGTGGTGAAGAGTACCATAAAGCGCTTGCGGTAGCCGCCCATGTCGGCAATGCCCGAAAGGAGCGGGGTTATCAGAATCACAATGGCGTAGCCCAGAGCGATGGCGTAGTCGTAGATTACGGTGTTTTTTATCTGGAAACCGAAAAGGCTGACCAATCCGCTGCCAAACGCCTCCGCCGTAACGTTTTGATAATAAATGGGAAACAATGCCGACGCAACTATCAGACTATAGACCGAGTTGGCTATATCGTATGAGCACCAAGCGTTTATGACCTTGCGGTTGTTCTTCTCAATCATCGTCTCATTTTTGATTGAAATCGTGCAGCAAAGTTTGCAAAAAAGCCTGACTTTGCATAATTGCGTCGTCGCTTATATCTTTCTTTGATGGCTTTGGCGCCATTTTAACGTATGTAAAATCTTCATTTTCAGCAATAAATCCGATTCCTTTCTTGTATAAATAAATTTCGAACAGAAGGTTGCCGCTTGTGGTGTCGGCACTGAACGAGAAACTGCCGCTTGTTCCTAACTCCCGACTTAAAATTTGCGGTAATTTGCTGATATTCTCGTATTTGACAGTATCGGTCCTTGCTCGCACGGCATCAATCCATGTCATTGGAATATGAAAATTGGAGGTGTTGTTCACATCGGTTTTAATCAGTTTTTTCGCTGTGCGGTCGTAGATAAATTTCTCATTTTCAGTTACAAATCCAATGCCGTTGTTGTATGCGTAGAAGCCCCATGAGCGGCCGCCACTTAAAACGTCTTTGCTGAAATTGAAATCGCTGCCGTCCACTTCAAGTTGATTGCAAAGTAACAGCGGTATATCGTTTTGCGACAGATAGTTATCAATCACAGTATCGGTCTTTGCCAACGCACCTCCGAGCCAAATCATTGGAATGTGGAAGCGCTCGGGCGCAAAAAGCGTTGAATAGTCGGGAAGGCGGTTTCCGTGGTCGGCAACAAGCACCAGCAGAGTGTTGTTCCACCAAGGCTCAGCCGCGGCACGGCGCACAAAATCGCCAATGCAACTGTCGGTGTAGTGGATGGTATTCATAAACTTGCCAGGCTCAGCCTTGCCGAGGAAACTGTTTTTTAGGAAACGGCTTGTGTGCGGCACTTCGAACGGCTCGTGGCTGCTCAAAGTGAACAGCGCGCTGAAAAACGGCGCCGACGAGTTGTTGATGTCATTGAGCCAGCGGCCAAGTACAATGTGGTCGTGAGCACCCCATTTCGAGTTCATGTCGCTGTGCTGGAATTCGTCTTTCGAGACTATCGGATTGTATTGTCCTGCAATAAAATACGAGTTCATGTTGGCAAAGCCGATGTCGCCGCCGTAGTAGAACGACGATGTGTAGCCCTCGGCATTCAGTTTATGGCTCAAATGCGGCAGTTTGGCGGCCTTGTCGGTGAATTTCATGATAGATGTGGTCGGCTGTGCCGGATAGCCGCTCAAAATGCTCACAATGCCCTTGTCGGAGCGGTCGGCGTTGGAGTAGCAGTTGCTGAACAGCACGCCCGTGCGGGCAAGGCTGTCGAGGTTCGGCGTGACGCCTTCAATGCCGCCCACGCAGCCCACAACCTTCGCCGTGAAACTTTCCATTATCATTATCAGGATGTTTGGACGGTCGGTTTTGAGCAGATGGCATTGCAATGAATCAGAGCGCAGCATTTCGGCAACAACGCTGTCGGCTTGCGCCTGTGGCATGAAATTGTCGGTTTGCTGCATTTTGAGGTAGCGCAGCGAGTTGCAGAAGTTCCACTGCACGTTGACGGCCGCATGATTGGCAAACTGCTGGTCGCTGAAATAGACTGAACCAGAGCGAATTGGCATTCCAAAGCCTCCGCGGATTGGTATCACAAGAACAGCGCACGCAAACAGCAACGCGGGCATAGCCTTCCACGATTCAGGCTGCAACTGCTGCAACCGTTCGCCAACAAACCTGCGGTATGCCTTGATGCTGAGCCAGCAGAAAACGGCAATCCAAAGAAGGAAAATGGCTGTGAGCCAGACGGGAGTGGAGGCGGCGGCCTCTTTGGGCGTCTTCAGATACATGAGCACGGTGCTGTCCATGCGGAAGCCCCAGTTGCGATAGAGTTCGCAGTCGCAAATGCCTATCATCGAGAAGATTATGATGAAAACAATGGTGCCCGCCCCAACAATCTTTGCCGTCAGGCGACCGTTGCATCTGACTGTGGCGGCAAGCGTAAGAGTCACAAATGCAGTCAGATAACCGCCCATCGAGAGGTCGAGCAGCAAGCCGTGCCAGAAAGTGCCAAGCACCGTGCCAAACGACAAATCGGCCGTCAACCTAATGTTGTAAAGTTCAAAAAACACGCGGACAGCCACAAAAAACGCTATCCAGAACAAGTAATATCTGATGATTGCAAAAAGTCGAGGTAGCATGTCAAAATCCAGTTTTTACCATTCGGATGTTTACGGCAAAATAACAAAAGAAATTTTATTTGGAGCAATCCGAAAAATGAATATATTTAACCCTTGTTTTAAATCATTCGAGAGCATTTGTTTAAAAAACAATAATTGTCATGGTTGACATCAAGTTTGATATTAATGATGCCATAGACTGCAACAATTGGTTTGCACGCAGTCCTCAGCCAATTTTTGTGCTGAAGGTGGACGGCTCCAGCCTGAGGCTTCATAGAATAAACCGCAGCGCTTGTGAGTTGCTCAAATGCACTGAGGATAACTACCAATCATTGTCACCGGTCGGCATTGGTTTATTCAAGTCAGAAACTGAAATTCTGCAATATATCGATTCGGAAATAGGACCAGAGGGTGTGACATACGCCACGCAGATTGTGCCTCTGATTGAGCCGGCAATCTCATCTGAAATCACGCTTTTCAAGATGCACGCGCCCGACGGGCAGACGTATCTGACCGCCTTCCAACAGAACTCCGGCAATCTGACAAAAATACTTAGCGCATTGCGCCACAGCGAGTTCCGCTTCCTGATGATGGCTGAGAACATCACCGACGGCATAATGATTTATGAGAACGGAAAACTGATGTTCGCCAACTCCGCCAGCACCAAAATCACAGGTTTCACAAAAGAGCAACTCAAATCGGCGTCGCCGCTGTCGCTCATCTGCGATTACGAGCGTGAACGCATGGGGAAACTCATGGCTGAGCAGAAGAAAGTAAATCCGAACTTCTTCAGCGCTGAGGTGTGGATTCTGAATCGTGCAGGGCAGGAGAAGTGCATCAAGTGCGTCTTCTCTATGACCAAAACACAGAACGGCGAAACAATCTCATATAATGTCATAACCGACATTACCGCGCAGAAAATCACTGAAAAAGCCCTTCTCAAAAGCCAGGAGGAGTTCAGGATGCTGGCCGACAACAGCCCCGACATCATCTCGCGCTACAACCGCAATCTGACTTACGCCTACGTGAACCGCGCTGCTGAGGAGATAACTAAAGTTCCCGCAGCAAAATACATCGGACACAACATAATGGACATGGATTTCGACCCGAACACCGCATCATTCCTTGAAGAGATGTACCTTGAGGTGTTCCGTACAGGGCGCAAACTGAAATTCGAGTTCAAAATGAATGCCGAAGGGCAGCAGCGTGTTTTCCAGGCCAGCATGGTGCCTGAGATGTCGAAAGACGGCACTGTGAGCACTGTGCTCAATGTGTCGCGCGACATTACTCAGATTAAGAATTATGAGAACGAACTCAACAACGAGAAACAACGGATTATTGAAAACAACAATAATATAGCGTCGAACATAAAACTGCTGAGTGTCAAACTGATAGAATCACATGCCGAATTGAAGGATTCGGAGTTTATTGTGGCTCTAAACAGCATTGCCGAATGGACTGGCATCAGCGGACGGCTGCTCAAACTTGAACCGTCAACCATCGATGTCTGCGCGTTCATAACCGAATACCACACTCGCCGGCAGAACGATGCAATTGCCCGGAACATCAATTTCAACCTTGAGATTCCGCAAACCTCGGTGAAGATTTACACCGACCCCCGCATTCTGACCAAGATACTTGATAATCTTGTAAATAACGCATTTGAAGCGAACGATGTAACATCGGTTTACCTTGGCTTTGGAACTACTGACAACGAGGAGATTGTATTCTTTGTAAAAGATTCCGGAAAGGGTGTTCCTACCGATATTCAGGAAAAGATTTTTGAGCCGTTCTATACAGTAGGCAAGGAGAAACACACCGGACTGGGGTTGAGCATCGCCCGCCGCTGCGTTGAGCAACTTAAAGGCCGCATCTGGTGCTATTCGGCTGCCGACGAAGGAACTCAGTTCTTCTTCACCCTGCCTATTGGCGTTCTTCAGCCAAATGTTCGTCCATCGAATGTCGATACAAAGAAATGGGCAACCAAGAAAATCCATGTTGTGGAGGACAACGACGCCAACTATATGCTGATTGAGGCTATGCTCAAAATGCAGGGACCGCCAATCATGTCAAGGTCTATCGACGGGGCTCAGGCTCTCGACTTTATCCGCAACAATCCTGATACCGACCTGATACTCATGGATATACAGTTGCCTGACATGAACGGTTACGAAGTGACTCGGCAGATTCGCTCTTTCAACACCGATGTTCCAATAATCGCACAGACCGCCTATGCCATGTATGCTGATGTTGTGAAGGCTCTGGAGGCTGGTTGCAACGACTTCATTGCCAAGCCAATAAAACTTAAAAAGATGCTGTCGCTGCTTGAGAAATACTTAGGTTAGAGAGTTAGAAAGACTGAAATAAAAAGGAGTTAAATGGTTTCTCATTTAACTCCTTATTTTATTAACCTTATTCTTTAAATAATCTTCACATCTACCTATCACTCATTCAATTATTCAATCCTTCAGTCAATCAGTTAATCAATTAATCAGTCATTCAATCATTTGATATACGGCAAATTGAATCCGACACTGAAATAACGGCATTTTTTATTGATATAAAAGTCGGTTGATGTAAAGTAGGTTATTGGACCGATGGGAGTGCGGATTATAATGCCGCCGCCGGTACTGCTGTTTACAAACGACGGCTTAAGCAGGTCAATATCAGTTATTGAAGAGTCGTAGTTAACCATAAAATTCAATTGAACAACCGGGTTCACATATTTCAAAAGTTCGATGCCAAATGGTTTGTAATCTTGAATTCTGACAGTAATGCCTGTCGCGGCAAAGTTCTTTGTGCCAATTTGATTCAGTCGCATGCCGGAGAATGGTACCTGTCCGTAGCGCAGTTTATCGCGGTAGCCGCCAAGAAAAAACTGGTCAGCAAAGTGCAAATCGTTAGTGCCAATGCCGATGTTTGCCGAAGGAATTAGTGTGAAATGGTTTTTCAAAACCGAGAATGCATAGATAAAACTGGTGCCAAATTTCAGATAACTGGTGCGGTCGCAAACCGAGTCCCGGTCAGAAAACTCAATCCTGCGGTGCGAGCCAATCACACCTTTCGACTCAATATCCCAGCGCGCACCCGACATGGGGTAGATGTTGTTGTCGAGCGAGTTATGCTTCATTTTCAGGCGCAGGCCATATTGGTAGTAGTACGACGAGTTTGTGTCAGCAAGAGCCAAAAGCGCATCGGGGTCTACCTTAGCGGAGAATGTCTCAAAAAATGTTGACGCACAAAGCTTTGTATGGCTGCCAAAAGCCTTGCTCACACCCGCCACATCCCAGTTGAAATGGCGGTATTTAATCTCGCCTAATCGTATGTTCTTGTCGTATAGTCTTTTATAATCGTAGAAATACTCCAGTTGTGTGTTGGCGTTCCACGTATTGTTTTTGCTGATGTTACGACTGATTTGCGCCTGTATGCCCGGATACCGGTTGATGTTGGCAAAAACAAAGGCTTCGTATTTTTTATTCCATAAACTGCGGCGGCTGTATTTCACGGTGAATCCGATGTCGTACGTCTCATCATAATAAAGACCTAAATCGAGTTGCGCCGGGCCTTTCTCCTTGACGGTGAAAACCAATGCGATTTTTCCGTCGGGTGTCGATTCAATGCAGTAATTAATTGATTTATAGAGCAGAGTTGAATACAGACGTGTGATTCCCTCTTCAATCATAGCCACCGAAACATACTGATTCTCACTGATGCCGATGATGCCGTAGGCGTTCTCCTTGTCGGTATTTTCAATACCGCTGATTACTACGCGGCTAACCTTTATCGAGTCGTGCTTGACAAGCGGAGCAGGGCGTTTGCGTGGTTCAATGGCGTTGAGTGAGTCGGCAAGATGTTTCAGGTCGGCAATATGAAGTTCTGCCGCATCCTCGCCGCGTTTGATGATAAGGTCGGCCTGCAAGAAATCTGATGGTTGCACGCCTTTCACATTTGGCGTTATCAAGTATTTCGGGTCGACCATTTTTGCCTGGTCTCTCGAATCTTTCACACCGCCAAACATCAGCACGCGGCCAGTAATTTTTGCGATTGAGTTCATTTCGGCTGCTGTAACTGACTCATCGTAACCTGTGTAGGAGCCAATCACAATGTCGGCACCCATGCGCTTCACATCTTCAACCGGGAAATTGTGCATCACGCCGCCATCGACAATAAGCATCGTATCGGCCAGAGTCTCAATCAATACGGGCGAGAAAACAAGCGGAATGGCCATGCTTCCGCGGATGGCCTGCGCAAGGTCGCCATCCTTGAATTCAACCAGTCTTCCTTTCAGAATATCAACGCCATAGCAGCGAAACGGAATGGGGTAGTCGTCGAAACTGTTTATGCCAGCGGTGCACCATGTCTGGCGCGAGAAAAACTGCGACAGGTTCTGTCCCTCAATCACACCTGACGAACGTATCAGTTTGCCATCCTCAAACGTGAATTCCACCGGATAGCAGCCAAGGTCATCTTTCTGATTTATTGATATGAAACGTGTGTCGAGCGTGTTCGACATTAGTTCAAGCCACTTTGAGTTGCGGGCAAAATCCTCAAGTTCGTCAACCGAATAACCTATTGAGTATAAGGCGCCTACAATACTACCCATGCTCGTTCCGGTAATGTAATCTGGGTAAAGGCCAACCGACTCAAGTTTCTTCAGAACGCCAATGTGCGCCATACCTTTCGCACCGCCTCCCGACAGCACAAGTCCCACCTTGGGGCGTTTCGACTTATTTGAACCTCCGCTTTCAGCACCAGCAGCCGAACCGCTGATAACAAACGCGATAAGTAACGCCGCAAATAAACTCCGTATCGACATTTTTGCTGATTCTATATCAAAACGAAAGGATTCCGGTTGGAATCCTTGTCGTTTAATACTTTAGTTCAAATTACTTACTTAATTTCTCGCTCACATCAAGGAGCATTTTCAAGCCCATGGCATCCATGGCATTTGAGTTGCCGGCACCGCCAGCGGTTACTATGCGTGGCAATTGCACTTTGCTAATTGCTTCAGCCACACCAACTTTGGTCTTGTAATCCCATTCGGCACGCTCTTGCGGTGTAAGACCTGCGGCAACTTTCAAGCGGTTGGCCTCGGCCTCAGCCTGACCTTCGGCAATGATTTTCTTCTTGTCGAACTCGGCTTTCTCGGCAGCAAGACGCGAAACCTCACGTTCCTGCTCGGCTTTTGTAACCTCGGTAGCCTTTATACGCTCTTGTTCCCACTTGGCTTGAGCGGCTTTTGCCTTACCTTCCTCCTCGGCACGGATGGCTTCCTGAACGGCTGCTGCTGCCTTTGCCTTCGAAGTCTGGATAAGCATGTTGGCCTCCTGTTGTTGCGAAATCTGCTGCTTAACTTTGTCGCTGTAATCAATCTTACTTACAGATACCTGGCCAATCTCAATGCCATAGTATTTGAAAGGAGAGGACTCCGAACGTTTGAATCCGCCGGGAGCGTTCTCATCAGGAATGAGTGTTGCAACCTTTGTTGTCTTCTTCTCGCCAGTTATCGGGTCAACAGTCTCCTCTGTTTTGACTGTTGTCTTATAAACACCATTGTTCAACTGGTCGGTGATGTACTCAATCAGGTCGTTCTTTTTTTCCGCATAACTCTCAAATGCCGACATCAGCGGGCCAGAAGCATAGATAACTTTTGTAACCGTCTGTTTTACAAGGTCGTTCATCAAACGGTCCATGCCGTTGTAATCAGTTTGGATACGCGACAGGTGCTCAATGTCAGTTGGCAGTTTCACACGAAGTGAACCATAAATAAGGCCGTCAGAAGCATCGTTGAAGATGACCGGAATTGGGGTGCCATTCGGACGGTTTCCCTCATCGGTGGCACCAAACCAAAGTTGCTCAGTTTTGTGATAAACGGTTGTCTTACCAAACCACTGGCCGCGCCATCCTGGCGTTGTCCAATAGTCCATTTTTCCCGTAAAGGGGAACTGGTTAACCACAATTGTCTCATTTTTAACATCTTCGCCAATTCGGCCAAGCATTGATAGAACTACAAGTGCAAACACGGCGCATACGGCACCGATAATTCGCTTTCTCGAAACATTTAACATAATAACAAGGTTTATAAAGTCTTCAACAATCATATTTTAAAGAAATAGTAAAATGGTATCAGCATTTTCGGGAAAGTAATTTCCTGCTTTTCCGATGTGAATTTGATTATCCCGAACAACTCAAGGAAACAGGCTAAATAATAAAGCCCGCAAGCAAAAATAAGTGCAACGATAAAAATTCTAAAAATCATAACAGTAAGTATTTAAGGTTATTACTAAGTTTCAATTCAACTAATACTTCCACCAATTACTAATCAATCCTTCAATTAGTCTATTAATCAATACGTTATCCTCGGCTTGAGCCGTCCCAGCAGTGGGTGCAGAGTTTCTCTTTCGGCAGGCCGATGGCCTCAATCAGGTCCTCAAGACGCTGGAATTTGAGCGTTGTCAGGTTCATATCCTTGCGCATCTGCTCAACCATGTTCTTGTATTCCTGCGAGTCGGGGTCGGCGTACTTCGAGAAATCGACATCCTCTTTACCCTCAAGTTTTACAATAGCCTTGCGTGTGGCCAACTCGAGCGACGAGCGCGAGCGGCTGAAATTCAGATACTCGCAAGGGTAGATGAGCGGCGGACAGGCAACGCGCATGTGCACCTCCTTGATACCAGCCTCCATCAGGTCTTTCACATTGTCTTTCAACTGTGTACCGCGTACAATCGAGTCATCGAGGAAGATTCCTTTGCGTCCATTGATGACCGATGCATTCGGAATCAACTTCATTTTGGCCACCAAGTCGCGCTGTTTCTGGTTTTGCGGCATGAAACTGCGCGGCCAAGTTGGCGTGTATTTTGCGTAAGGCCTCATATACGGAATGCCTGTGGCGGCGCTGTAGCCCATTGCGTGGCCAACGCCCGAATCGGGGATACCTGCTACAAAATCAGCGTCTTTCACGTCGTCATTCTCGGCAAGTTTCTTTCCGCAGCGATAGCGCGTCTGGTCCACATTGATGCCCTCGTAGCAAGCAGGTGGATAACCATAGTAAACCCACAGGAACGAGCAAATCTGCATCTCTTTATCTGCCTCACGCAGAACAGAATAGCCGTTGTTGCGGATTGATACAATCTCGCCTGGTCCAATATATTTCTCGACCTTATAATCAAGGTTCAGGAACGACGATGTCTCGGAAGCGGCGCAGTAGGCACCCTCTTTTTTGCCGATGACAATAGGAGTGCGGCCAAGTTTGTCGCGCCCTGCAATAATCTCGTCCTTGTTCAGAATCAGCATTGAGCATGAGCCCTTTATGCTGTTATAAACGTTCTCAATGCCCTCCTTGAAACTCTGCTTCTCGCAGATGAGCATTGCAATCAGTTCGGTGGGGTTGATGCCGCCCTGGCTTGTTTCGGTGAAAGTTTTTCCCTCGCGCAGAAAGCGGTCGGCAAGTTCGTCAACGTTGTTGATTTTGGCCACTGTGGTGATGGCAAAGCGCCCCAGATGAGAGAAGATGACCAACGGTTGCGCCTCGTTGTCGCTGATGCAGCCAATGCCCGACTCACCGCTGAAACCATTCATGTCGTTCTCGAACTTATTACGGAAATAACCGTCCTCGAGGCTGTGAATGGCACGCTGATAGCCTAATTTTGTCGAGTAAATCGACATACCCGCACGTTTTGTCCCAAGGTGGGAGTGGTAGTCGGTACCATAGAAAACATCGGAAACGCAGTCGGTGTTAGTGACTGCTCCAAAAAAACCGCTCATAAATTTTGTGTTGTTTTTATTGCGCCCAAAAATATCTAAAAATCGATAGTTTGTAGAATAAGTTATCAACGTATTATGAGAAATTGGAGATAAAATTTCGGCAATCAGACAAAGACATTTTAAATAATGAATATCGGGTTGACACACATCTATAAAAAATAAGATTTTTAAGCAAAAAACGTAAAAAGCCGCAACGGTAGGAAAAATGCCCCTAAAATGCTATCTTTGCAGTTTAATAGCGGAGTTTCACATTTATGCAGAATGGTTGCATAAATATTTGAAAGCCGATTTTTGAGAAAGGATTTAAAACGTTGATTTACAACAATCGGGGAGAAAACATCTTCCCAAAAAACACAAATAAATAATGCTATTCGATTTAGAAATGATTGAGCAATTCTACAGCGAATTGCCCGCAAAAGTGGCCGCGGCACGCAAAATGCTGGGCCGTCCGATGACTTTGAGTGAGAAAATCCTATACGCGCACCTGTCGCCTGAGGCCGAGGTCCGCAAATACACACGCGGAGCCGACTACGCACTGTTTGCGCCAAACCGCGTGGCTATGCAGGACGCCACCGCACAAATGGCTCTGCTGCAGTTTATGAACGCTGGCAAAAGCCGCACAATGGTGCCGTCAACTGTTCACTGCGACCATCTGATTCAGGCCAATGTGGGCGCCGAGAAAGACCTTGCCGTGGCCAACGACCAAAACCGCGAGGTTTACGGCTTCCTGCACGACGTGGCCGCCAAATACGGCATCGGATTCTGGAAACCTGGAGCAGGAATCATCCACCAAGTGCTGCTTGAGAACTACGCCTTCCCTGGCGGAATGATGATTGGCACCGACTCGCACACAGTGAATGCTGGCGGCTTGGGAATGGTGGCTATTGGTGTTGGCGGCGCCGACGCTGTCGACGTAATGGTTGGTCTGCCGTGGGAACTGAAAATGCCGAAACTCATCGGCATCCGCCTGACGGGAAAACTCAACGGCTGGGCATCGCCGAAGGACATTATTCTGAAGGTGGCCGGACTGCTCACCGTGAAGGGCGGAACGGGCTGCATTGTGGAATATTTCGGCGAGGGAGCCGCCACTCTGTCGGCAACCGGCAAGGGCACCATTTGTAATATGGGCGCCGAAATCGGGGCAACCACTTCAATCTTCGCCTTCGACAAGAAAATGCACGAATACCTTTGCGCCACTGGCCGCGAGAAGATTGCCGCCCTGGCCGAGAAGAACGCCGCCAATCTGGCAAGCGACCCCGAGGTTTACGCCAATCCCGAGAATTTCTACGACCAAATCATCGATATAAATCTCTCAGAAATAGAGCCTTACGTGAACGGACCATTCTCGCCCGACCTTGCAACGCCTATCTCGCAGTTTGCCGATTACATCCGCAAAAACAACTATCCTGAGAAAATGGAAGTTGGCTTGATTGGCTCGTGCACCAACTCGTCGTACGAGGATTTGGACCGCGCCGCATCGGTGGCTCGCCAGGCTAAAGAGAAGAATATCAAGGTGAAAGCCGAATTTATTGTGAGTCCTGGTTCAACACAGGTGAAGAAAACCACCGACCGCGACGGACAGATTGCGGCCTTCAAGGAGATTGGCGCGCTTGTTATGGCCAACGCCTGCGGACCGTGCATCGGTCAATGGGCACGCCACACCGACGACCCGACGGCCAAGAACAGCATCATTCACTCGTTCAACCGCAACTTTGCCAAACGCACCGACGGCAACCCCAACACCCACGGGTTTGTGGCTTCGCCCGAACTGGTTACGGCAATGGCGATTTCGGGCTCAATGCTGTTCAACCCACTGAAAGACAAACTTTTGACCGAAGACGGCCGCGAGGTAATGCTCGACGCGCCTGCTGGCGACGAACTGCCTGCAAAGGGCTTCATCACCGACCCCGAGGGCTTTATTGCACCGCCTGCCGACGGCTCGAAAATCGAGATTAAGGTGGACCCGAAGAGTGAGCGTCTGCAACTGCTGGAGCCGTTTGCCGAGTGGGACGGCAAGGATTTCGACAACTTGCAACTGCTCATCAAGGCCAAAGGCAAGTGCACCACCGACCACATCAGTATGGCTGGCAAATGGCTGCGCTTCCGCGGACACCTTGACAACATCAGCAACAACCTGTTGATTGGCGCCATCAACGCGTTCAACGGCGAGGCCAACAAGGTGCTCGACACCGCAACTGGCTCATACACAGCCGTTCCCGACCTTGCACGCTCGTACAAGGCGCGCGGGCTGCGCAGCATCATCATTGGCGACGAGAACTACGGCGAGGGTTCGAGCCGCGAGCACGCCGCTATGGAGCCGCGTCATCTGGGTGCGGCGGTGGTTCTGGCAAAATCGTTCGCCCGAATCCACGAGACCAACCTGAAGAAACAGGGTATGCTGGCGCTCACATTCGCCGATAAGGCCGATTATGAGAAAATCCGCGAGAACGACACATTCGCCATCAGCGGCCTGACAACCTTCAGCGCTGGCGTGCCGTTGAAAATGACCATCCGCCACGCCGACGGAACACAGGAGCAAATAACTGTAAATCACACTTATAACGCGGCTCAAATTGAATGGTTCAAGGTGGGCGGCGCATTGAATCAAATTCGTAAACAATCTAAAAACAAATAAAACTATGGCAGAGAAAATCACAATCAGCAACGGTAAACTCAACGTTCCTAACAACCCCGTAATCCCTTTCATCGAGGGCGACGGAATCGGCCGCGACATCTGGCCTGCATCGCAAAAAGTAATGGACGCGGCTGTGGAGAAATACTACGGCGGCAAGCGCAAAATTGAGTGGAAAGAGGTTCTGGCGGGCGAGAAAGCCTTCAACGCCACTGGCAGTTGGCTTCCCGACGAGACTCTGGACGCTTTCCGCGAATATCTGGTAGGCATCAAGGGCCCGCTGACAACCCCGATTGGCGGCGGCATCCGCTCGCTCAACGTGGCTCTGCGTCAGACACTCGACCTTTACGTATGCCTGCGTCCCGTGCAGTATTACGAGGGCACACCATCGCCTGTGAAACGCCCCGAGTTGGTTGATATGTGCATCTTCCGCGAGAACACCGAGGATATTTACGCTGGTATTGAATATATGAACGGCACGCCTGAGAATCTGAAAATCAAGAAGTTCCTGATTGAGGAAATGGGCGTTAAGAAGATTCGCTTCCCCGAGTCGTCGAGCATCGGCATCAAGCCCGTGAGCCAAGAAGGCACCGAGCGCCTTGTCCGCGCGGCCATTCAGTACGCCATCGACCACAAGAAACCGTCGGTTACGTTTGTGCACAAGGGCAACATTATGAAGTTCACCGAGGGCGCGTTCAAGATTTGGGGCTACGAACTGGCCGAGCGCGAGTTTGCCGACAAGGTTTACACCTGGAACCAATGGGAGGCCCGCAAGAAGGATGTTGGCGAGGAGACAGCCAACGCCGAAATGGACGCAGCCGCTAAATCGGGCAAAATCATCATAAAAGATTGTATTGCAGACGCTTTCTTGCAGCAGATTCTGACCCGTCCCGCCGAGTATTCGGTGATTGCAACGCTGAACCTGAACGGCGACTATATTTCGGACGCTCTGGCAGCCTGCGTGGGCGGCATCGGCATTGCACCTGGCGCCAACATCAACTATCAGAGCGGCTACGCCATTTTTGAGGCAACTCACGGAACGGCGCCGAAATACACTGGCAAGAACGTGTCGAACCCTGGCTCGCTGCTGCTTTCGGGCGCAATGATGCTCGACTATATGGGCTGGACCGAAGCCGCCGACGGCATCCGCAAGGCTATGAGCAAAACCATCTCGCAGAAAACCGTCACCTACGACCTGCACCGAATGATGGAAGGCGCCACAAAACTCTCGACATCGGAATTCGCGGATGCCTTAATCAAGAATCTTTAATTAGTTAGAAATTAGGATTTAGGAGATAGGAGTTTAGAAAGTTGAGAAAGATGAGAAGGTTGAGTCTCAACAGCGGAGCGCTCAACTTTTCTCAACAGCGAAGCGACTAAACTTCTAAAACTTTAAACGATTAAACAATAAAAAGTAATGGAGAATTTCATTTCCGACGTTTCAAGATTAGTTGGCCAATCGTGCCAAATCGACAAGGACCTGTTCGACAAATACAACGTTAAGCGCGGTCTGCGCAATGCCGACGGTTCGGGCGTTCTGGTCGGGCTGACAAGCATCGGCGATGTGGTTGGCTACCGCCGTGAGGGCGACACGCTGATACCCACCGAAGGCGACCTACGCTACCGCGGATTCCCAATCCGTGAGTTGGTGAAGGGCTTTCAGAAGGAGAACCGCCACGGCTTTGAGGAGACAACCTTCCTGCTGCTCACTGGCAAACTGCCCACATCGCTGCAATTGGCCGAAATGACAACCCATCTGGCAAGCAAGCGCGATTTGGACGACTCGTTTGTCAATATGATTCTCACCCTTCGCGGCCGCGACCTGATGAATATGCTGTCGCGTTCGGTGCTGATTCTCTACACTTTGGACGATACGGCCGAAGACTATTCGCTGCCATCGCTCGTTAAGCAGTCGCTCAATCTGATTGCCAAACTGCCGATAATCGTGGCTTACTCGTATCAGGGAATGCGCCACTCATTCTATCGCAAATCGCTGGTAATCAGACACCCGCAAGCCAATCTGTCGGCAGCGGAGAACTTCTTGTATCTGCTCAAAGGCAACAAATACACGCCGCTCGAGGCCGAAATTCTCGACCTGATGATGATTCTGCACGCAGAGCACGGTGGTGGTAACAACTCAACGTTCACAATGCGACTCGTTTCTTCGGCAATGACCGACACCTATTCGGCCACAGCCGCAGCCATCGGCTCGCTGAAAGGTCGTCTGCACGGCGGCGCCAACCTTCAGGTTCTGGAGATGATGACCAACATCAAGAAGAACGTGAAGAACTGGAACGACAAGGAGGAGATTAAATCGTACCTGATGAAGATTCTGCGCAAGGAGGCTTACGACCGTTCGGGTAAGATTTACGGCATCGGACACGCCGTCTATACACTCTCTGACCCACGCGCCCAACTGCTGAAAACCAAGGCAATAGAACTGGCCAAAGCCAAAGGACTTGAGGCCGAACTGCAACTCTACCTGAACATTGAGGAACTGGCGCCCAAGGCACTTGCCGAATACAAGAACGGCAACGTGAAGCCCGTCTGCGCCAATGTCGATTTCTTCAGCGGCTTTGTGTATGAGGCCATCGAGATTCCGCACGAACTGTTCACACCGATGTTCGCCATTGCACGTATGTCGGGCTGGGCTGCCCACCGCCTTGAGGAGATGACCTTCGCATCGCGCCGCATTATCCGCCCCGCCTACAAGAACATTCTGCAGAATGAATACCACTATGTGCCGCTGCAGGATAGGTAATTGATAATTTGGTAATTATCCGTATAAATAAATAGCCGCAACAGGGATTCCCTATTGCGGCTATTCTTATTCCAAAAAGTTGAGCTAGTTCTTATTTCGTGCGCCCCAATCAAGTGTTACGCCAAAAGCGATTGAATGATAGTTTGTCAGCGTTTTCTTGTTGTCATCGCCGGTTATCTTCTTGTCCTGCATCAGGTTGTAACCGCACCAAAGGCTGATATGAGCCAACCGAATACCCACTGACGGCAGCACATAAAGACCGCAGACATCACCCACAGAGTAACCGAGTTTCAAGTCGCCGAATGGCGCTACCCTACCTGCAGATGGCATCTCGTAGTTGGCGTTGATAAAGAATGGCATCATAAATTCAGGATCGTTATTATCATAACTGTAATGATAAACGTCGTTCTCGTCGTAGTAGCCATCGTTTGAGTTTGTTACGAACTGCATCGAAGTACCGATACCAACAAATAGTTGGTCGGCTTGGAAGCCGTGAATGGTGGTAACAGCAAAGCGGTCAAATGGTTCGTTGCCCAACCCTGTAAAAACATTCAATCCGGCAAAGCCGCGATAACCGTCAGTTGGTGCAGTGAAGAATCTGCTTGTTTCTTGCGCCGCAACTGTCATACACATTGTGGCGGCTACAATTGATAATAGAAACTTTTTCATAATACTTTATTTTTTGTTAGTTATACCTGCTCATTTTTGAGCATACATAGATAAAACAAAATTCGGACCTTTTACCCTACCCTTGTTTCGTTATTTTTTCTGACCTGGCAAAAAAATATCCTGCAACCGCTTGTGCTGCAGGACATTTTCGTATCAAGTAAACAAAGCCGTTTAGGCGTCAATGTTTGCGTATTTGGCATTCTTCTCGATGAACTCGCGGCGTGGCGGAACGTCGTCGCCCATAAGCATTGAGAAGATGTAGTCGGCGGCGGCGGCGTTCTCGATTGTCACCTGGCGCAGAGTACGGTTTTCGGGGTTCATGGTGGTGTCCCAAAGGTCTTCGGCGTTCATTTCGCCCAAACCTTTGTAACGCTGCACCTTGAGTTTGCTGTCGTTTCCACCGTACTCTTCGATGGCCTGCTGCCGCTGCTGCTCTGTCCAGCAGTACTGCTGCTTGTTGCCTTTCTTCACCAGGTAGAGCGGCGGTGTGGCAATGTAGAGATAGCCCATTTCAATCACCTCGCGCATAAAGCGGAAGAAGAAGGTCATAATCAGTGTGTCGATGTGGCTGCCATCGACGTC
>JAEEGJ010003636.1_pt1 | contig 57325 bp, 50 predicted proteins | sample 8958761 | NCBI WGS metagenome assembly JAEEGJ01 (sample SAMN16246546, study PRJNA631951) | gut metagenome | biome: gut microbiome; feature: rumen; material: RS-attached | host: Bos | place: Iran: Karaj | collected 2018-10 | reverse complement strand
GGTTTGGCCTTCGGGCCAATCCTTTTTAAATTGAGAATTGAGAATTGAAAATTGAGAATTATGATTACTTTAAGCTTATGAAAAAGAACAGTTTTTGGGAGACGGTGATTCGCATAGCGATAGCCGCACTGACGGCAGCGCTGACCGCGCTGGGAACAACGAGTTCTCTGACCTAAAGGTACAGAGTGTGGCGTTGCGAGGTATGGGCTACGGTCCATTCTGATATTCTACGGAGCCAAGGAGCCAAAGGAGAAAAAAACTCCCCAAACTCCTAAAACTCCGTAGACAAAAGAAGAAAGAATGAAAGAAATCGGGCTGATGTGGTGGTCAGTCCGATTTCTTTATTGGAACATTTGTGCTTCGAAGTGTTGTCTTAACTCCTGCAAAAAGTTGGTTTAATAATCGAATGTGCCGAACTCTGACTGGATGGTCAGGCTCTTGGGGCCTTCCTCGATGTGGCCGACGACCTGGGCATCGATGTTGAAGGAACGTGAAAGGGCAATGACCTGATCGGCAATCTCGGGACGCACGTAGATCTCCATGCGGTGACCCATGTTGAACACCTGGTACATCTCGCGCCAGTCGGTGCCGGAGCACTCGTGGATGGCACGGAACAGCGGTGGAACGGGGAACATGTTGTCCTTCACCACGCGGCAGTTGTCGTTGACGAAGTGCAGCACCTTGGTCTGGGCGCCACCCGTGCAGTGTACCATGCCGTGAATCTCGGGGCGCAGCTCGTCGAGCAGACGCTTGATGACGGGAGCGTAGGTGCGGGTGGGAGAGAGCACGAGCTGACCGGCATTTACGGGCGAACCCTCTACGGCATCGGTAAGCTTATACTTGCCGCTATATACGAGCTCGTCGGGCACGGCGTGGTCGTAGCTCTCGGGGTATTTCTCTGCGAGGTATTTGGCGAAGACGTCGTGGCGGGCGGAGGTGAGTCCGTTGGAGCCCATGCCGCCATTGTAACGATGCTCGTAGGTGGCCTGTCCTGTGCTGGAGAGTCCCACGATGACGTCGCCCGGGCGGATGTTGGCATTGTCGATGACGTCGGCGCGACGCATGCGGCAGGTGACGGTGGAGTCGACGATGATGGTGCGAACCAGGTCGCCCACGTCGGCTGTCTCACCACCCGTCGGGTAGATGCCTATGCCCATCTCGCGCAGTTCAGCCAACAGCTCGTCGGTACCGTTGATGATGGCCGAGATGACCTCACCGGGAATGAGCATCTTGTTGCGTCCGATGGTGCTGCTGACGAGGATGTTGTCGACGGCACCCACGCAGAGCAGGTCGTCGGTATTCATGACGATGGCATCCTGGGCAATGCCTTTCCAGACGGAGAGGTCGCCCGTCTCCTTCCAATACATGTAGGCGAGGGAAGACTTGGTGCCTGCACCGTCGGCATGCATGATGTTGCAGTACTCAGGGTCGCCGCCCAGAATGTCTGGAATAATCTTGCAGAAGGCCTGCGGGAAGATGCCCTTGTCGATGTTCTTGATGGCGTTGTGCACGTCCTCCTTGGCGGCAGAAACGCCACGCATCATATATCTGTTGTCCATTTCTTTAGTTGACAGTTAGAACTTAACCTGTGGAGCTTTTTCGGCGCCGGCTTCGGCCTCGAACTTATCCATCTTTGCAAAACCGAACATACCGGCAAGGACGTTCTTGGGGAACGAACGGATGACAACGTTGTACTGCTGTACGACATTGTTGAAGCTGTTGCGGGCCTCGTTGATGCGGTTCTCAGTACCCTCCAGCTGCACCTGCAGGTCGCGGAAGTTCTCGTTGGCCTTCAGGTCGGGATAGTTCTCCTGAATAGCAATCAGACGACCCAGTGCAGAGCCGAGCTCGCCCTGTGCCTGCTGGAATTCCTTCAGCTTCTCGGGAGTCATGTTCTCGGGGTCGAGGGTGATGCTGGTAGCCTTCGAACGGGCAGCAACGACATCCTCCAGCGTCTGCTTCTCGTGAGCAGCATAGCCTTTCACCGTCTCGACGAGGTTGGGAATGAGGTCGGCACGACGCTGATAGGCAGACTGTACGTTGGCCAAAGCCGTAGTAGCTTCCTCCTGTACGCCGACCATAGAGTTGTAAGCACTTGCAGCCCATGCGCCAATGACGACTACGACTGCGATAACTGCGATAAGGGTTTTGTTAAGTTTCATAATGATATTGTTTTTATTACGTTATTCCGTTATATCGTTATTACGTTATTCAGACTTTGGCGATTACCACCTCGACGTGGCACCGCCTCCGCCGAATGAGCCTCCGCCAAAGTGTCCGCCACTGAAACCGCCGCCTCCGCTGAAGCCGCCGCCTTTTCCAAAGCCTCCACCGCTGCTGACGTAGTAGCCGCCGGAACTGAAGAATGGGTTGGGTAGCAAAGGAATGCCCCCTACGAGCCGGAACCACTGGTATTTGGTGTTGAGTTTGAGGTAGAAGACACACCAGGCGGTGAAGAGCAACAGCCAAATGCCAATAATCATGACGATCTCGCTGTCTTCATCGTCAGTCTGACTCTTGAGCGACATGACGGGCATCTGCTTTTTCTGCAAGGTGCTGTATACCGCCTCGGCCAAGTAGAGCATAGCGCTATCGGGCATCTCGGCGCGCATGGCCGGTACGACGTATTGCTGCTCCAGCCGGTGGCACTCTGCATCCGTCAAGTCACCCTCTAAGGAGCGACCAGGCGACATGTTGATGCTATGGTCCTGATAACCCACAACGACTATCAGTCCGCGGTTCTGATAACCCACACCATATTTATTACCCACGTCTTGAGCCATGCGGAAAGGGTCATCGTTTTCGATATGGTTCACAACGATGAATACCGACTGGATGCCCAGCTCGTTCTCCAGACGCTTCAGGGTGACATTCATGCGGTCTACCGTCGGCTGTTGCAATACGTAGTCAGGATTCGACACATACTGCGTTGAGTCTTGCAAATAGGGAATGGGGATATTGTCAGCATTCCAGTAGGTCTCGTCAGTCTGGCTGACAGCCTGGCTGGTAGCGGGGGCAGGATAGTCGTCGGCAATAGTTCCCAGATGGCCTATACAGCCAATAAACAGGGAAATGATGCCCAGGCAGAAGATGATGCCCCAGCGATTGCGCCATTTGGCCCATTGGGGATGGCTCCTTTTGTAGGAAGTGGCTATTTCGTTACACTTCTGCCGATATTCGCGTTCCAACGCCTCGTAGCGCTGGGAGTACTGGCGCCTCAGCTTATAGGACGAAAGGAATGCATGCGACTTGTTCTCCATCTTATAGGAGCTCTCCATCGCACGAATCACGTCATTGTACTGGCGCGTCAGCTGATTGATATCGTCGCTAAAAGCTATCATTGTCAAACTCTCAACTGTCAACTCTCAACTGTCAACTCTCAACTGTCAACTCTCAACTGTCAACTCTCAACTGTCAACTCTCAACTGTCAACTACTCCTCATGCCAGAACTCCCACGAGGCAAAAGCCTGCAGAAGCAGCATTTCCAGTCCGTTTTTGGTTTGTGCACCATGTTCAGCTCCACGACGCATAAAGAGTGTCTCGTCAGGATTGTAGATGAGATCGTAGAGGATGGTGTGACTGTCCATCGCCTCGTAAGGCAGCAAGGGGCATTCCTCGGTTTTAGGATACATGCCCAGCGGCGTGCAATTGACGATGACGTTATATTCCTTGATGACTTCGGGCGTTATCTTCTCATACTGGATGGTTCCCGGGCGCTCGTAGCGCGAGACGAAAACAGTCTCCAGTCCCAGGTTGCGCAGTCCGTAGTCAATAGCCTTCGACGCACCGCCCGTGCCCAGAATGAGCGCTTTCTTGTGCCACATCTTTTCGAGCATGGGTTCAATGCTTTGGGTGAAGCCGATAACATCGGAGTTGTATCCCTTCAGCTTAACCTTCTTGCCCTCGTGGGTGACACGGATGACGTTAACGGCACCGATGGCACGTGCCTCAGGGGAAATGCTGTCGAGGAAGGGTATCACCTTTTCCTTATAGGGAATGGTCACGTTCAGACCTCGCAGTTCAGGATTCTGGCCGAGCACTTCAGGCAGAATGTCAATAGAAGGAATTTCAAAGTTTTCGTATACCGCGTCGATATTCTCATCGGTGAACTTCTGGTTGAAATAGCTGATGGAGAACGAGTGTCCCAGCGGGTATCCTATCAGTCCGTACTTGTCCATAGTGATTTGTGGTTTGTTAAGCTGAAAACTATTTAATTGCAAAATACATGGTGCAGATGCCGAAGGTGAGTCGTCGGAACGATGCTTCAGAGAAGCCTGCTTTCAAGAGAATCCCCACCATGCGTTCGCCTTGCGGAAAGGCCTCGATGGTCTTGGTGAGATACGAATAGGCGCTGTTGTCGCGCGAGATGAGTCGACCGTAGACGGGCAGTACCGTATGGGCGTAGATGTGGAACAGCTGTCGTATGGGGAACGAAACGGGAGACGTCAGTTCGACGATGCTCAGTACGCCACCCTTACGGAGCACGCGGCACATCTCGGCCAGTCCCTGATCCAGATTGTCGAAGTTGCGAATGCCAAAAGCCGCTGTCACAGCATCGAAAGTACCGTCAGGGTAGGAGAGCCGCGTGCAGTCCTCGCGCTCGAAACGGATGCGTTCTGAGAGTCCCATCTGGCTGACCTTCCGTCTGCCCACCTCCATCATGCCTTCGCTGATGTCGATGCCTGTAATCTGGACGTCGTCCAGCATCTGACAGGCTTGTATGGCGAAGTCGCCCGTGCCTGTCGCCACGTCGAGGAGCTGCTTGGGGGCAAAAGGCTTCAGTTGTGCGATAGCCTTGCGTCGCCACCCCTTGTCGATGTTCCAGGAGAGACGATGGTTCAGGGTGTCGTAGGTGGGCGCGATGTTGTCGAACATCTGCTCCACCTGCTGGGCCTTGGAACCCTGGGTGTATGGGGTTATCGTCTCTTGCTGGTACATATTATAGGGTGGCTAGGCTTTCCTAGGATTATCTAGGCTTTCCTAGGATGTCCTAGGCTTTCCTGGATTTTAAATATTCGCTGACGTTTTTCTCGATGCGGGCGGCGATGTCGCCTGATTCCGTGGCCTTGTCGAACTTCTCGCCTACGATGTGCTCGTAGAGCTCGATATAGCGGTCTGATACGCTCTCGGCATACTCGTCGGTAATCTCGGGCATCACCTGTCCGGGCTCATTCATGAAGTTGTGCTCGATGAGCCACTGGCGTACGAACTCCTTGGAGAGCTGACGCTGGGGCTCGCCCTTGGCCAGTTTCTCCTCGTAACCTTCAGCATAGAAATAACGGCTGGAGTCTGGAGTGTGGATCTCGTCGATGAGGTAGACCTTACCGTCGCGCTTGCCAAATTCGTACTTGGTGTCGACGAGAATGAGTCCGCGCTTGGCGGCAATCTCCTGTCCACGGGCAAAAATCTTGCGGGTATAGTCCTCCATGATGGCATAGTCCTCAGCAGAGACGATGCCCTGGGCGATAATCTCTTCCTTCGAGATATTCATGTCGTGACCCTCGTCAGCCTTAGTGGTAGGAGTGATAATAGGCTCGGGGAAACGTTCGTTCTCCTTCATGCCGTCGGGCAGCTTGACGCCGCACAACTCACGGCAGCCGTTCTTGTACTCGCGCCAGGCAGAACCCGTCAGAATAGAGCGGATAATCATCTCCACACGGAAACCCTCGCACTTCAGCCCTACGGTTACCATAGGGTCGGGGGTCGCCAGCTTCCAGTTCGGACAGATGTCGGTAGTGGCATCCAGGAACTTGGCGGCAATCTGGTTCAGCACCTGACCCTTGAAGGGGATTCCCTTTGGCAGCACGACGTCGAATGCCGAGATGCGGTCGGTGGCCACCATGACCATCAAGTCGTCGTTGATGTTGTAAACATCGCGTACCTTTCCGTGGTACACGCTCTTCTGTCCTTCGAACTTAAAGTCCGTCTTTGTTAATGCTTTCATCTTTATTGTTGTCTTTATCTTGTTCCGTATTGTTGTCGCGAGTTTTGTCAAACTGCTCGTAGGCATTGACGATGCGTGTCACCAGCTTATGACGGACAATGTCCTTGCGGTTCAGCTCAACGACACCGATGCCTTCGATGCCCCTAAGAATGCCCAGGGCCTCGACGAGTCCTGACTTCTGACTGCGCGGCAGGTCAATCTGCGTCATATCGCCCGTGATAATCATCTTGGTGTTCCAACCCATGCGAGTCAGGAACATGCGAATCTGCTGGGGCGTCGTGTTCTGGGCTTCGTCCAGGATAACCACAGCATCAGACAGCGTGCGTCCGCGCATAAAAGCCAGCGGGGCTATCTGAATCATGTGCTTCTCCATCATGTCCTTCAGCTTCACTTGAGGTAGCATGTCCTCCAGCGCGTCGTAGAGCGGTTGCAGATAGGGGTCTATCTTGTCCTTCATGTCGCCAGGCAGGAATCCCAGTTTCTCGCCAGCCTCTACGGCAGGACGCGACAGGATGATTTTCTTGGCAGTTTTCTCCTTCAGCGCCTTCACTGCTAAAGCGATGGAAAGGTAGGTCTTACCTGTTCCGGCAGGTCCCACGGCAAATACCATGTCGTTTTCGTGGAACGCATCGATGAGACGCTGCTGGTTCTCGCTGCGGGCCTTGATGGCACGCCCAGACATCGAGTAGACCACCACGCCATCGGGGACGTCGTCCTTCGTGCGGTGTCCCTTCACAATATCCAGAATGTCCTCCTCGTGGAGTGCGTTGAAATGTACGATGTGCTGTCGGATTTTCTCGGCCGCCTCTTCAAAGGCCGCCATCTGTTCCTCGTCGCCAAGAATGCGCATCACGTTGTCGCGAGCTACGATGCGCAACTTCGGAAACAGGGCCCGCAACATTTGCAGGTACTGGTTCCCAATGCCATAGAACATCACCGGGTCGATGTCTTCTAATACGATATGCTTCTCTATCACAATGGCGCAAAGGTACACATAAATTTCGACTTCTGCAAACATTTGCTCTTTTTTTCATTTTTTTAGCGTGTCTTTTTGCCATTTATTTGGATGTTTCGGAAAAATGTCCTAACTTTGCACAGCATATGAGATACAATACGAATGCACAAGGAGAATGGGACCACCTGACAGTCAGTCAGGAACAGCCTCTTCTCGAGTTTCTGTTGGCAAATGTCCAGCAGAGCCGTACCAAAATTAAGCAAACCCTTCAGGGACAGGGCATTAAGGTCAACGGCAAGACGGTGACGCAGTTCGACTATATGTTACAGCCGGGAATGAAGGTTGCCGTGTCGAAGACGAAGCGTAACCAACAGCCTTTCCGGAGCCGTTATGTGAAGATTGTCTATGAAGACCGCTGGCTCATTGTGGTCGAGAAAGCCGTGGGTATTCTTTCGATGGCGGCAGGGCACTCCTCGCTGAATGTCAAAGCTGTCTTGGACGACTATTTCAAGAAGTCGCACCAGAACTGCACGGCTCATGTCGTACACCGTCTGGACCGTGACACATCAGGACTGATGGTGTATGCCAAGGATATGGATACAGAGCAGCTGTTGGAGCATAACTGGCATCAGATGGTCTATGACCGTCGGTATGTCGCTGTGTTGTCAGGCGAAATGGAACAGGATGAGGGCACCATCGAGAACTGGCTGAAGGACAACAAGGCCTATGTGACTTATTCGTCGCCCTACGACAATGGCGGTAAGCTAGCTATCACCCACTTCTATGTGATGGATCGCACTACGGAACATTCGTTGGTAGAGTTCAAGCTGGAAACGGGCCGAAAGAACCAGATTCGCGTGCATGCTGCCGATATGGGCCACCCTGTTTGTGGTGATTCGAAGTATGGCAATGGTGACGACCCGTTGCACCGTCTTTGTCTGCATGCCTGGCTGTTGTGTTTCTATCATCCTATTACCCGACAGCCTATGGAGTTTGAAACCCCGGTGCCCGCGATGTTCAGGCATTTGTTTAAGAAGAAATAACGAAGTTCTCACACCTGAAGGTATGAGTATGGCACGCAATAGAGAAGTTAACGAAGTTAAAGGAGTTAAGATAAAATGAATAATCTTATGTATTACATAGCCTTGCTGGCGCTGATCATCATTGGCTTTATTGTTGTCAAGAAGGTGGCTTCGTGCATGATCAAGTCAATAGTCACCATCGTTCTCATTCTGGCGGCAGCGGCCATCTATTGGCTATATTTAAGATAAGTGGCTTAGAGCAATAGCAAACCTATTGTCACGCAAAGACCATAGATGAAAATGTTGCGGGCTGTCTCGCCCAGGCATTCATTCAGCTGGCGTCCATAATTCATGCGACGCATCTTGATCCATGTGAATGTGTGGAACAGCAGATAGATGAGTGGCAGCACGAAAGCCAATATGTGGCCGTTTGCCCAGAATACGAGTCCTGTCAGACAAGCGATACACCCAAGTGCCAGATAGAGCCATTCCGTAGCATCGGCGCCAATCACTACCACCAATGTGCGTTTGCCGTCTGCTTCGTCGTTGTAGCGGTCACGATAGTTGTTGACGATAAGCAGTCCGTCGATGACCAGTCCACAGGCCACAGAAGCCAGAAAGACCTGCCAAGTGACAGTATGCATTTGCACGTAATAGGTACAACAGACAGGTACAATGCCAAAGAATACCAATACCAGCACGTCACCCAAGCCTATGTAAGAAAGGTGGGTGGTATAAAGGAAACAGAATACCACGCAGAGCAGTCCGACGGCAATCATCTCCAGTCCCCCGTAGTAAACCAGTGGCAGTCCCGCGATGCAGGCCAGCACGGTGGTTGAGGCAATGGCGTGTTTCATGGCTTCGATGCTTACCCATCCCTGTGTGCAGGCTCTCAGTGGTCCCAGTCGTGTGCTGGTGTCGTCGTTGCCGCGAGCATAGTCAAAGAAGTCGTTGATAAAGTTGGCGTCAATCTGCATGAGAAAGGCAAACAGCATGCAGAGTACTGCCGCCAGCCAGCTAAATGCACCGCCGTCATAATAGGCTAGGTCATCGGTATAGGCCAATGCCAGTCCTATCATCACAGGAACGGTACACCCTGTCAGCGTCTTCGGACGGGCAGCCAATAGCCAGGCTTTCGGCGAATTTTGTTTGATATTCTCTTCGTTCATGCTGTCTCTTCTGCAAAAATCTTGTCAAAGACCTGCCGCATTTCGTCAGGTGTGGTAATCAGTTTACGCAACTCGTTCAGTTTGCGCTCGTTCTCAGAACCTTGTATCCAAAGGCGGATGTAGCCGTTGACGGAATATTTTTCGTCCATGTGTTGCATGAAACGTTGCCAATGGCCCTCTTTGTCCAGTTGGGGGTAGTTGGACAATCCATATTGAATGGTGCGGCGAATAACGGTCTCAGGGTCAATATCGCGATCGGCTTCTGCCACTATCTTGCCGTAGATGCTACGGGGAGCCCTCGATGCTGAAGCACGATGGTCTTCTACAGCTTCCTTCATCATCTTCAACTGATCGGGCGAAAACCAGCGTTTCAGTCTTGCATCGGCTATCAGGATTTTTCCACTCGTCAGGTGGTGAATGGCGCGAGGTCCGGATAGCCCCAAATCGTGGTAGGCGGCAATGGCATAGGCCATATTGAGGTCGGCTCCCGTTTTGCGGGCCAAATCCAGCGAACGACGGATGACGCGTGTGGCATGCTCCATATTGTGAGCCTTGTCAAACGCTGCATACTGGGGAAGAATCTTCGTTTCCACAAATTCCACCAGATCAAGGGAAGGATTCTGCGTCATCATAGCGTTAATTGATAAAGGTCCACGAGACACCCATCCTGAATGTCCGGTTGTTCATGGGATAGTGGGGCGTCAGGAACTGCATCTTAGACCCCGAGCCTGCATTGACATGACTCATGGCGACGAAGAATCGGACACGTTTAATTTGCATGTTGGCATAGACATCGACAAACGGATAACCGCCCAATTCAACACGGCTGTCAGCATTTTGCTGTATGGCAAACTGGTTGAGCATAGGTAGGTAGTCAGGTGCATCGTACTTAGTGAAGTAGGTGACGCAACCACCTAACTCGACATTCAGTACACGGGCAATGCAGAATTTTAGGTAAAGGTTCGAGAAGACGTTCAGTGACGGCAAGGGCAACACCTCTTTATTGCTTGAATTCTGGTAGGTCACCACGTTCTCCCAATTCAATGGCCCCAGTCGGAAATTCTGCATCAGCTGCGCAGTAAGCACATTGATGTTTCCTGACTCTTGGAACACACCGCCTGTCACGCCCGTCCTGTTCAGATTGTCGTCGAGCATGTATTTCATGCCGAAATAGGTGTATTTCTGTATCTCGTCGATAGCTACGCGAAGCTGGGTGTTGGTCTTCTGGTAACTGAATAGGCCCTCTACATGAGTGCGTGTCTCGCTATCCAGATCCTGATTCCACCAAATGTGCTTCGAATGGTAATTCTGAAGGAGGAAGGTTGCTGGGGTACGATGGAAATAGGCCTTTGCTGCCAACTGTACGGTATCGCCGAAGAGTGGGAAGTTGAGGTCGGTATTGAAATCGATGGCCAATGCCCCGGCGTCCATTCCCGTTACGCCCAGTTCTGCTTCCAAATCGAAATGGAATGTCTTTCCCTGACGACGCGACAACTGTCCGCCAATATTCAGACAGTGTCCAGTCCATTGGTTGAGGTAGTATGCTGTAGAGTCACCAGTCAGGTCAGGCATTTCGAATTTGCGGTATTCATACGACACGAACGCCTTTAATCCTGCCTTCATATATTTGTTGAAACCTTCCAGCAAGGCGAGGGCAGCGGTGTTCTTGATGGACAGGTATCTTACCTTGTCAAAGATGGAGTCACCCCGGTAGGCATTCTCGTCGTTCAAATCATAAAAGGTTTTGCCGTAGTAGTTGCTGGGTGTGGCATAAGCTTGGTAGAATCGATTATAATGGTTGACGTCTACCGTATGGATAATGCTCGTCACAGGTATATACACCTTCTTGGTGGTGGCATCAAGGGAGTCTTGTTCGGCCTGAACCCTCATCAGACTGTCCATCTTCTCGTCGGTGTCAACCTTGATGCGTGTTGTGTCGTTAGCCATGTCAGGCATTTCGCGTCCAGGCTCATCACCCATAATCTTTGCGTTGGCAGGGCGTCCTTTAGGCCCTTTTTCAGGGGCTTTTGCTTCTTCACGTCCAGTTGACTCTATTTTCTTGTTGTCACGCTTTTCTTTCTCCTCGGCAGATTTCTTGGCGAATTCGCGGGCCTTGATTTCTTCCTCTGTCAGCGGTACACGTTTGTAGAAACCGATGTTGTAACGATGCGAGAAGAATAGATGCTGCGATTTGTTGCGATTCCAGTTCTGTGAAAGCACCGTTGGGATTTCTTCTTCCGTAAACTGGTCTTGCTGAGTCTCAGGATGGGTTATATATTCGTCATTGAGAATTCCTCCGCTTTCAGTAGCCTTCCGATGGTAGAGCGAACCCAGGAAATGCATTTGGTATCTGTCCCCCGTATAGTAACTATACAGCGTAGTACGGAAGTGCGACGTGCTCTGATTGGCAAAATAGCCCATGCCGTAATGGTAGTCAAGGTCGAATCCAAATCCCAGATTCTTAGTGGCATTGACACCAAAGACGGCTTCGATATGGTCTTCTCCGAACTGTTTGTCGCCACAGTTGTCGTAAGTAATATTGGTGTAGGGCGACAACGTATTCATAAACAAGAAGTTGTCGGGCTCCTTGGTGGTATAGCTGTATGCGTCCGTGAAAAAGAAATTGCTGATTCTGGGACGGTCTGTGAAGATACGGTTCTGACGGGCAGTATAGTTGTTGCCTATCGTGTTGTAATGGCCATAGACTCCGGTGTTGTAGATGGTGTTCTGAAACAAGTGGTGCAGTGTGTCCATCTGGGCAGGAATGATGTCACCAAACCTGCGGTTCACCGTCCATGAATGTACACCATACGGCACCTCTTTGGCACTTGACGTCGTGTCGTTACTGTTGGGGTTGAAATTTCCGTTGTTGTCGTATTCGTTACGCTGGGTGAAGTTTCCGTTATCATTTAACTGATTATATGTCTGAGCCTGCACGCCCCATGTCATGCAGCATGAAATCAATAGGCAGGTAATCAGTCTTCTCATAGCTTCAGCATTCTCAATCCGAGTTCGATAAACTTGATTATCATGGAGGCAAGGATGATGTAGGTGCCCGTCTCCTTATGGCCGAACAGATAGTAGGCTACTCCGATAACAGCCACAAGCATGAAAATGATGTTCAAGTAGTTACGAAGTGTCTTGAGACTCATTTCAGTAATGATTCAAATTTATCAAAAATAAAGTCTTTGCGGTCGATGGTCTTACGACGGAACTTACCAGAACCCGGAAAAAGTTTGGTGTTCTTCTTGTTCACTGCATAGTCGTCGGTAATCCACCCCTCTGCCTTGAAGCGCTCTGGCTTGCGATTTTCGTCGTAGAAGTAGTGTATACGGCTCATCGTGACGTCGGCCTTGCCATTTTCGCACTTTGCCTCCAGCACGAAATACAAACGCGTTTTGTCCAGCTGTAAGGCTGATTTCTTAAACACCAACCACTCTTCGAAACTGGCTCCTAGCTCGTGATTGACAGAATCCTCAACGACCACGCGACTATTAATCTGGTTCGAAGCTTTGGTCATCTTCACCATGTAGTCGTGCAGAATGGTGTAAATCTGAGCAGCACTCTTGCCTGGGGCCTCGATGGTCTTGCTGAACACCACCTTGCCGTCGATCTCAGGAACCGCGCCACGCAGGTATTTTGCGTTGGGGTTGATTTTGGCTTCGAGGGTCGTTTCTTCTACCTGCTGCTCCTCTTCGGGCAGCTCCCACGTATTGTCTTGTGCCCACAAACCTAACGGCATGGCGGCAAGTAGTATAATCCAAAACTTTTTCATCTTTTTCTTCTTTTATCAAAATTTTCGTGCAAAAGTACGAATAAAATTTATCAATAGGGCAGAATGAAAGCCGTTTTTAATCTTTCTGCATCTATTTTTAAATTTATTTAAGTTCCAACTCCTTCTCCAGTCGGATAATTTCGTCACGATACTGGGCGGCCTGCAAGAAATCGAGTCGCTTGGCTGCATCCTTCATCAGACGCTTGGTCTCGGCGATGCTCTTTTCCAGCTGAGGACGTGTCATTCGCTCGATAATCGGGTCTGCAGCAAAGGCTGCAACAGGTTGGATGCCTGCCATCGAACGTTGCAACTCCTTCGCATCACTGCTATCGCCTGTGGTCAGCGATACGTTCAGGGCTTTCTTGATCTGCGTCGGAGTGATGTGGTGGTCTGCGTTGTACTTCAGCTGTTTGCTGCGTCGGCGTGCTGTCTCGTCGATAGTGAGTTGCATCGAGGCGGTAATGGTGTCTGCGTACATGATAACCTTGCCGTTCACATTGCGGGCAGCACGCCCTGCGGTTTGCGTCAGACTACGGTGGCTGCGTAGGAAGCCCTCCTTGTCTGCATCAATGATGGCTACCAGCGACACTTCCGGCAGGTCGAGGCCCTCGCGCAACAGGTTGACACCCACCAGCACGTCGTAGGTGCCGTTACGCAGGTTCTCCAGTATTTTTACACGCTCCAACGTGGTGACCTCGCTGTGGATATAAGCTGTCTGGATGCCGTGATTCAATAGGTATTCCGACAATTCCTCCGCCATGCGTTTGGTCAGTGTGGTGACAAGGACACGTTCCTTGCGCTCGATACGTTGGCGAATCTCCTCCATCAGGTCGTCTATCTGGTTTTCCGTGGGACGCACCTCGATTTCCGGATCCAACAGTCCCGTGGGACGTATCAGCTGTTCCACAACGACGCCTTCGGCCTCGTTCAACTCATAGTCAGCGGGCGTTGCCGAGACGTAAATTACCTGATTAGTCATCTGCTTGAACTCGTCGAAAGTCAGCGGACGGTTGTCAAAAGCGGCAGGCAGACGGAAACCGTATTCCACAAGGTTGGTTTTACGGGCGCGGTCACCGCCATACATCGCTCCAATCTGAGGCACGCTGACGTGACTCTCGTCAATCACCATCAGGAAGTCGTCGGGGAAGAAGTCCAACAGGCAGTAGGGCCGTTCGCCAGCCTCTCTGCCGTCAAAATAGCGCGAATAGTTCTCAATGCCTGAGCAGTGCCCCAACTCCTTAATCATCTCCATGTCATACTCCACGCGTTCCTTGATGCGTTGGGCCTTGATGTCATCGCCCAACTCCTCGAAGAAGGCTATCTGCTTCACCAAGTCGTCTTGTATGTGACGGATGGCGATGTTCGTCTGTTCTTCGGTGGTCATAAACAGATTGGCAGGGTAGAGCTTGTACTCTTCGAAGACGGCCATTCGTTGCATGGTATAGGCGTCCAGTTCCTCGATTCGGTCTATCTCGTCGTCCCAGAACGACACACGCAGTATCACTTCGCTATAGGCAATGGCAATGTCGATGGTATCGCCTTTCACACGGAAGTTGCCACGCTTCAATTCCAGGTCGTTTCGGACGTATAATGCGCTGACCAATTTTCTCAACAAAGTGTTTCGCTCAATAATTTGTCCGCAATGTATCTCGATGATATTCTCGTTCAGCGAAATAGGACTGCCCATGCCGTAAATGCATGAAATCGATGATACAACGACAACGTCCTTTCTTCCTGACATTAAGCTGCTTACGGCGCGTAGTCGAAGTCTGTCAATCTCTTCGTTGATGGCTAAATCCTTCTCTATATAGGTGTCGGTAGTGGGTAGATAGGCCTCTGGCTGATAGTAGTCATAATAGCTGACATAATACTCTACTGCATTTTCGGGAAAGAACCCCTTCATTTCCTCGTAGAGCTGTGCTGCCAGCGTCTTGTTATGACTCAGAATCAGGGTAGGCTTGTTGACATTGGCAATGACATTGGCCACAGTAAAGGTCTTCCCGGAACCCGTCACGCCCAGCAACACCTGGGCATGATCACCACGTTCCAAACCATCTGTCAGTTGACGAATGGCTTCGGGCTGATCACCTGTCGGCTTGTATTTGGATGTTAAATGGAAGTCCATAATGATGCAAAATTACGAAATATTTCCTAATTAGCCGTCTAAATCCCTAATTTTTATCAAAAAACCTTTGGTTTTCGGTGGAAAATGCGTAATTTTGCACGTCAAAATCGATAAAGATGAACAAAAACACCATCATATCACTCTGTCTGGCGGCCCTTTTCTCGGGTTGCGGCTCAGCGCTTCAATCTGTTAGAAAGTCAACAGACAAGACTTATCAATATGAATTTGCCAAGCAGTGTTTTGCTCAGGGCAAATTCGACGATGCAGTGACATTGCTCTCTGAGCTGGTTACTGTACAGAAGGGTAGGGAGAATGCCCAGGAAAGTCTGTACATGCTGGCAATGGCAGAATACTGCAACAGAGATTACGAGGCGGCCAGTGCCACCTTTAAGAAATATTTCCAAAGCTATCCGAAGGGTGATTTTGCCGAGCAGGCATCGTTCTATGTTGGACAGTCGCTCTTTGAGAGCATGCCCGACCCGCGCCTTGACCAGTCGTCGACCATTGGTGCCATCAATGCCTACCAGAATTTCATGGACTATTTCCCTGATTCGCATCTGCGTGACGAGGCTCAGAAGAAACTCTTCATTCTTCAGGATAACCTGGTTATGAAAGAGTATCTTTCTGCTGAGCTGTATTTCAATCTGGGCGGCTACTTCGGCAATATCAATGCTAATACGGAGTCTAACTACGAGTCATGCATTATCACTGCTCAGAATGCGTTGAAGACCTATCCTTATTCGTCGCTGCGCGAAAAATTCTCGGTGCTCATCATGAAGAGCAAGTTCGAATTGGCACAGAACAGTTCCGAGGAGAAGCGTCTGGACCGTTATCGCGATGCTGAGGACGAATGTTACGGATTCCTCAACGAATTCCCTGAGTCGGAAGAGTGCAAGACGGCCGAAAGGTACATAGCCAAGTGCAAGAAAGTTACGGGCGACTGAACCTGTTTTAAATAATAAAATAGTAAATAGTCAAATGGTAAATAAATCGTAAATCGTAAATTGTCAAATAGTAAATAAACAGAAATAGTCAAATAGTAAATAAATAAGATGGATTACAAGAAATCAAAAGCTCCGGTTAATACCGTGACGCGCAACATTATGGACCTCTGTGAGGATACCGGAAACATCTACGAGAGTGTAGCAATCATTTCTAAGCGTGCTAATCAGATCAGCGCGCAGATTAAGGACGACCTCAGCAAGAAACTCGCTGAATTTGCCTCTTATAACGACTCCCTCGAGGAGGTCTTCGAGAATCGTGAGCAAATTGAGATCTCACGATACTACGAGAAACTCCCCAAGCCCTCATTGCTGGCTACTCAGGAGTTTGTCGAGGATAAGGTGTATTGGCGCGATCCTGCCCGCGAGAATTCATCAGAAGACCGCTAATCATGATTCAGCGCAAACAAACGCTTTTCCTTTTGGTGGCCGTCATTCTGGGGATGGTATTCTATATGACCTGGCAGCTCTTCATCCTGCAGATGCTGTCATCGGCAGTCAGCCTATATGCCATCTTCCTCTACAAGCGCCGCAAGGTGCAGGCCAACCTCTGCTTCATCCCCATACTGGCCTGTCTGGCGTGGTATGTGGTGCTGGCAGTGTTGATCCAACAAGGAAAGCTCCCCGAACAGTTGCCGCTAACGGCAGCTTTGCCCTTGGTATCGGCCATACTCTGCTTCATGGCGCGCAAGGCTATCCTTGCCGACGAGAAGCTGGTGCGTGCTGCCGATAGAATCCGCTGATAGCATGAGGCTGGCTGAGGTCGGCTTCATGACTATATATATTATATAAGGTATAAAGATGCGAAGGATAATAACCGTATGCTGCTGTCTGCTGGCGGTGCTGATGTGTGATGCACAAAAGAAAGAGATCAGTCAGGCGCGAACTTACATCAAGAACGGTAAAGACAAGGATCTGTCATCGGCTGAAAAGCTGATGACGGACTTGTTGGCTAAAGACTCTGCCAACAGGCAGAATCCCCGCATCTATGCCACCTGGTACGATGCCGCTCTTCTGCAGTACGAGTCTGCCAACGAAAAGCTTTACCTGAAGCAGAAATACGATACGGTACAGTTTTTCAGCCTGATCCGTAAACTCTACCAGATTGCCGAGTCGCTCGACAGTCTCGATGCTCGTCCCGACAAGAAAGGACGAGTGCGTCCGGAATACCGCGAGGATCATGCCAGCCAACTGAACCTGCTACGCCGCAACCTGTATTACGGAGGCACGTTTCAGGTTCGCAAGGCACAGTATGCCGATGCCTACAGCTTCTTCGATACCTACCTTGATGCTGACAGCCAGCCCTTGTTTACGGGCTACGACTACCTGAAGCGCGACTCGCTGATGGTGCAGGCCGCCTACTGGGCCACGTTCTGTGGCTATAAGCTGCAACAGCCCGACAGCACATTGCGTTACCACCATCTGGCATTGCGCGATACTGCCAAGCGTGAATTCACCTTGCAGTATGTCTGTGAGGCCTGTCGTCAGCAACAGAACGACTCAGCGCTGGTTGCCACCCTGCAACAAGGCTATGAGGAATATCCTGAGCATCCTTACTTCTTTCCCCGTCTGGCCGACCATTACACGTCGTTGGGACTGTATGACCGCGTGCTCGAGCTGACGGCCCGGGGACTGAAGATCAATCCGCGTAATCAACTGTTTCTGCTGGCACAGTCGGTGGCACAGCTGAATGCCGGTAACTACGAAGACTGCCTCCAGACCAGCGAACAGCTTATTGCCGTCAACGATACGATGCCCGAGGCTTATTTCAATGTAGCAACGGCACATCTGAACCAGGCTCTTGCACTTGAAAAAGAGAATGAACCGCGCAAGAACCGTCTCAAACTCATTAAACTCTACCAAGATGCACGCCCCTATATGGAGGCATACCGGAAACTTGCTCCCGACCAGAAAAGACGCTGGGCGCCGGCACTTTATCGTGTCTATCTGAACTTGAACATGGGCAAGCAGTTTGATGAAATTGACAAGGTGCTGAAAAAGCTCAATAATTAAAAAAAGCAAAAAAATACATGCAGAGATACTGATTTTGAAAAAGAATCAGTATCTTTGCATTTACTACATACAAGTCTAAAACATTAATTACAACTATTATGGAAAATAACGAACTCATTGCTCAGTGCGAGGCACGTGCGAAGGAATGGCTATCTCCGGCCTTTGACGAGGAGACACGTAAGGAAGTACAGGCTATGTTGGACGACACCGACAAGTCAGCTCTCATCGATGCTTTTTACCGCGACCTGGAATTTGGTACAGGTGGACTGCGCGGCATCATGGGTGCTGGTACCAACCGAATGAACAAGTACATCGTGGGTATGGCTACCCAGGGTTTTGCCAACTACATCCTGAAGGCATTCCCAGGCAAGCAGTGCTCAGTGGTGGTTGGTCACGACTGCCGTAACAACGGTCGCATGTTTGCCGAGTCTGTTGCTGACATCTTCTCGGCTAACGGCATCAAGGTCTATCTCTTCGAGAGCCTGCGTCCTACTCCTGAGATTTCTTTCGCCATCCGTCAGCTCGGCTGTCAGGCTGGTGTCAACGTCACCGCTTCTCATAACCCGCGCGAGTACAATGGCTACAAGGCCTACTGGGACGACGGTGCTCAGGTGCTGTTCCCACACGACAAGGGTATCATCGACGAGGTGAACAAGGTGAAGATCAGCGACGTAAAATTCGAGGGCAACAAGGACCTCATCATCCCCATTGGCGGTGAGATGGACTGGGACTACATCCAGGCTGTCAAGGAGGCTATGGTCGACCAGGATGTCATCCTGCGCCAGAAAGACCTCAACATTGTCTATTCGCCCATGCACGGTACTGGTCGCGTCATTATCCCGATGGCTCTGCGCTCTTGGGGCTTCCAGAACATCCACGTTGTGCCCGAGCAGATGGTCATCGACGGTAACTTCCCCACCGTTGTCAGCCCGAATCCTGAGAATGCCGAGGCTATGACGTTGGGTATGAAGCTCGGTACGAAGCTCAATGCCGACCTGGTGATTGCTTCCGACCCCGATGCTGACCGTTTGGCCATTGTTTGCCGCAACTCGAAGGGCGAGTGGGAGATTCTGAATGGTAACCAGACCTGCATGATGTTCTCGTGGTACATCATCGCCAATAAGAAGAAGCTCGGCCAGCTGAAGGGCAACGAGTTCCTGGTAAAGACCATTGTGACCACTGAGGTGATTGCCGAGATTGCCAAGAAGAATCAGGTAGAATATAAGGACTGCTACACCGGCTTCAAGTGGATTGCCAACGAGATTCGTGTCAACGAAGGCAAGAAGAAGTACATCGGTGGTGGTGAGGAGTCGTTCGGCTTCCTGCCATACGACAAGGTTCGTGATAAGGACTCCCCCGCAGCTATCTGTCTGATTTGTGAGATTGCTGCCTGGGCTCGCGACAATGGCATGACGCTGTACGACCTGCTCATGAACATCTATAAGGAGTACGGATTCTCGAAGGAGATTACCATCAACGTGGTGCGTCCGGGAAAGACCGGTGCCGACGAGATCAAGCAGATGATGGTCGACTATCGCAACAACCCTCCCAAGGATCTCGGTGGTTCGAAGATTGTGCTGCAGAAGGACTTCCAGCTGCTTGAGAGCAAGAAGGCTGACGGCACTGTCGAGAAGCTCGATATGCCCGATAAGTCGAACGTGCTGCAGTGGTTCTGCGAAGATGGCACAAAGGTGTCCGTTCGTCCCTCTGGTACTGAACCTAAGATCAAATTCTATACTGAGGTGAAGGATGCCAGCTTCAAGGGCGCTGCTGATTATGAGCGCTGCTCGAAGGCTGCTGAGGAGAAGATTGAGGCTATCAAGAAGAGTCTGAATCTCTAAGCATTCATCCTTTCCTTCCAAACAAACGAGGCTTGAGCATTTGCCCAAGCCTCGTTTATTTCTTACCTCTTACCTCTCACCTCTTTATATATACATCAAACTCTTTGTCGTAGGCGGGTGACTCTATCGACAACAGGTTCAGCACAGAGTGGAAAATGTAATGCTGTTCCAGCACCGCTGGCAGCTCGCCTTCTGGCTTGTAGTCTCTGTAGCCTTCTGAAGTCCACACCAGGAACGGTATTTCGTACTGCTCCTTGGGAGCCAGTCGCATAGGCATTCCGTGCATGAACATCTTGTTCTCGCCCAGCGACTCCCCGTGATCGGAAATAAAAATCATGGCGCTCTTCCAGTCAGTCATGGCGCGCAAAGTGTTGATAAGTCCATCCAGCAGGAAGTCGGTGTATAGGATGGTGTTGTCGTAGGCATTCACCAGCATACCGATATTCTTCTCGCCTTCTTCCACATTCTTGGCCACAGGCTTGAACACTTCGAACTTCTTGGGATACTTGTCGGCATATTTCGGGCCGTGACTGGTGCTGGTATGCAGCACAATCAGCACCTTGTCCTTCTGGCTTGACTCGATACGCTCGCGAAGCCCGTGGAAGAGTATGCCGTCGTAGTTTTTTTCCTCCGCATCAGGATAGTGTTCGGCAAGCTTGTCGTCAGTGACATATTCGTCAATGTGTATAGGAGGCTCGCCCCAGTTCGAGGTGCGCCACGCCACGTCAACGCCTGTTCTGAAAGCGTAGTTGGGCAACAGCTCATACAGGTCGTCCGTGTTTTTCGGTTCCAAAATGGCTTTGCTTCCGGCCGTGGTGTAGGTGGCACACGACGTAGCCTCGTACACCTTCAGACCGTCTTGTTTCGATAGCAATGGGTTCGTGTTGCGCTGATAGCCGTAGAGCTGAAAGTTGGCTTTTCTGGCCGACTCGCCGATGACGAGCACCACCACAGCCTTTTCGTTGTCCGTAATCTTGCCGTCGGGGAGTTTGATTTCCTCGGCTTGTTCGTCGTGCTGACTGCTAATCATGCGAACCGTATTGACCAGATAGGACCAGGGCTGCAGCAGTCCTCCCAATTCCGTGTCGTGCTGGCTGATCCACAGCGTCTGGCCGATGTTTGCCAATGCCACCACCAGAACAACGGCCAGAGAAGCCCCGCAATAGATGGCCAGTTTCTTGGCCTTGCCGATGACTACCGGTTGCAACAGGCACCACAAGGCAGGCAGCACGCCAAAGACAGCGATGAACAGCCACAGCGACCAACTGAAGAATCCTGAGGCTTCCGAGTATCGAGTGTTGAACACGTTCTCAATGGTTGTTTGGTCCATCATGACGCTGTAGGTAATGATGAAATAGACTGCCGTTGCGTTGATCATGGAAAGGATGGCCAGCAGGATGCGCCCCACCATTCTCATCAGGAACATGACCAGATAGGTCATCATGAAGTTCAGCACCAGCATGATCACCACCAGCGACGCCAGCAGGAATATCTTTCCACCCACATTCTCATTGCTGTTGTTGGCTACATATTGAAAGAAGGGCAGGTTGTAACACAACAAGGTGCCTATGCTGACAATACATGAAAAGATAAAGAGCGAAAGGGAACGTAGCGATTTCATCGTTTCAGCTGATACAACTTATTACTGATCTTTGTAATCATGCCTTTGGCGAAGAAGAAAAACAGGCATGGTGTCATGAAACCGATGATGCTACCCACACAGACATCCGACAGGAAGTGCTGCGACAGGTAGATGCGCGAGTAAGCCCCCAGTGCAGCCAATATCAGCAGCGCCAGCATCGACGCATTGATCAGAAACCATTTCCTCGAATTGCCCGGCTGATGGTTTTGCTTGTAGTTGTATGCCAGAAACAGTGCACAGCATGTAAAGAATACGAAGAACGTGGAAGCATGACCTGACGGGAACGAATTGCTGTGATGCATATCCACTCCCTGCACCAGTGGCAGCATGGCGTTGCCGTAGTGCTCGAACGCTGACACAGGACGATCGAAACTGAAGGTGTGTTTCAGCACCTGCAGCACTGCACCTCCCGTCAGTTCGCTCAGGGTAAACAGGACGGTGATTTGTATTTCCCTCCAAAGAATGGGGAGCAGAGCCAGGACATATAACGGTCCTTCTGCCAACATGGAGTAATACTTGAAGAAGGTGTCTTCGAACTCTGTGTGCCAGGAATTTAGTAACAAGTGAAGCTCCAGCTTGGGATACATACAAAGCAACCCAATAACCAACATGAGCAACACAAGATATGCGATGCCATAAACTGATATCATTTTATTCATATATTGGTTTATAACTGTTTCCGGATGCAAAGGTATCACTTTTTTTCCACATATGGAAAGGATATGCAATAAAATTGCAAAAAAAGTTTGCGGGTTTCATTTTTAATTCGTATATTTGCAAACGAGATTTAAAGATAATGATATTTACTAACTAAACAAACACAGGATTGATTATGAAGAAAAAGTTTATTTGCGCCGTTTGTGGATATATCTATGAAGGCGATGCAGCTCCCGAGAAGTGCCCCATCTGTAAGGCTCCCGCATCGAAGTTCTCTGAACTGAAGGACGAGGGTGAGACCCCCTATGCCACCGTTCACCGCATTGGCGACGGCAAGCCCGAAGGTGTCAGCCAGGAGATGATTGACGACCTGCGTGCCCACTTCAATGGTGAGTGTGGCGAGGTAGGCATGTATCTGGCGATGGCCCGTCAGGCCGATCGCGAGGGCTATCCCGAGATTGCCGAGGCTTTCAGGCGCTATGCTTTCGAGGAGGCCGACCACGCCAGCCGTTTCGCTGAGCTGCTGGGTGAGGTTGTTTGGGACACGAAGACCAATCTCGAGAAGCGTGCTGCTGCCGAGGCTGGTGCCTGCGAGGACAAGTTCCGCATTGCCAAGAACGCCAAGGCTGCCGGTTTCGACGCCATCCACGACACCGTTCACGAGATGGCAAAGGACGAGGCTCGTCATGGTGCTGGCTTCGCTGGACTGCTGAAGCGCTACTTCAAGTAATCTAGGAAAACTAGTTCTACTAGAGATACTAGAAATACTAGTTATTCTAGACCTCCTAGACAATAAAACCTACAAAAAGTCGTTTTATCAATGTATGGTAAGACGACTTTTCTTTTTCATCGCGATAATCGCTGTGCTGCTGACGGCTTGCACAGACAACGATTCGTTCACCACCAGTTCGGGCAACCGCCTGACGTTCTCGGAGGACACCGTCCGGTTCGACACGTTGTTCAGCACGGTGCCTTCTGCCACGCAAGTCTTCTGGGTGAGAAACGAGAGCGGCGACGGCATCCGAATTCGCACCGCCCGTCTGGAACGCAGCAACCAGTCGGGATACCGCGTCAATGTCGACGGCATGTATCTGGACCCCGTAGGTTCCGATTTCGAGGTGCGCAAGGGCGACAGCATCCTGGTGTTTGTCGAGATTACGACCCGCGAGACTCATGCCGACGAGCCGCAACTCGTCGAGGACAACCTCATCTTCACCCTCGAGAGTGGGGTAGAGCAGCGCGTCAATCTGCGCACCTACAGCTGGGATGCACAGAAAATCACCGACCTGGTGGTCACCGAGGACATGACCATCGAGACCAGTGTGCCCCTTATAGTCTATGGTCAGGGCATCCGCGTCGAGGAAGGCGCCACGCTGACCTTGCGCAACACGGTATTCTACTTCCACGATGGTGCCGGCATCGACGCCAAGGGAGTCGTGACGGCAGAGAACTGTCTGTTCCGGGGCGACCGTCTGGACCGCATGTTCGACTACCTGCCCTACGACCGCGTCAGTGGACAATGGCGTGGCATCCGGCTGTCGTCGGCTACTGGAAATAACTCCTTTATCAGCTGTGAGATACGCAATGCCGTCGATGCTGTCGTTTGCGACAGCACCACGTTGTTTGCTCTCAATACGGTAGTTCACAATAGCAGCGGTGTGGGCATTTCTGCCCGTCATTCAACGGTGTTTGTGGATAATTGTCAGCTCAGCAACACCTTCGGCGACTGTCTGGGACTATTCGGCTGTGAGGCCCACGTTCAGAGCACCACGCTGGCACAGTTCTATCCCTTCTCGGCCAATCGCGGCTATGCCCTGCATTTTGTGAATACCAAGCTGAAGCCCATGACCTTGAGCTGTAGCAATACGCTGGTGACAGGTTATGCCGACGATGTGGTGATGGGCGAGATAGCCGACTCAACGGTGGTTTTCGACTATCACTTTGCCGACTGCCTCTTGCGCACGCCGAAGGTAGAGGACGAGAAACGCATCGAGCGCGTTATCTTTGAAACACCCAAGGACAGCGTGCAAGGCAAACAGCACTTCCGCACCGTCGACGAGGAAAACCTCTACTACGACTTCACCCTCGACAGCATCTCGCCAGCCTTCCAGAACGGCATCGGCCGCCTGCCCATAGTCCCGGAAGAGCCCCTCTCCCGGCACTCCTATGCACCGTCCCTTCGTCGCCGCAGGTAATTCCCGACGTAAAGTGTAGGGATAAGCGAACATCGTCCATCATGCCAGACTGTCGAATGGTCCATAACCCATGCACGAGGTGGTGCCCAGTGCAGTCAGTGCTGCCGTTGCTGCTGCGATAACAATCCTCAGAAGGACTTCCCAAATACTGTTGTTTTTCTTCATACAATACTTAGTTAATTATACATTTAATCATCTGAAAATCAATGAGTTACATTAACAATATATAACTAATAAAATTTGGCCAAGTGCCTGATTTTCAGTAACTTAGTAGTCCCTTACAACACTAAGTTTATGAATAGAATATCAGAAGCACTCGACCAATATACGGGCATATGCAAGGAGGCCATCGTGGACTCCGCTGCAAAGTTAAGCAAAAGTTTTGAGAAAGTGATCATCGAGGTACTACTTTTATACATGGTTATACCAGGAAAGATAAATTTCACCCAAATGGGCAAGTACGGCAGGCACGGCGAACAGTGCTACCGTCAGAACTTCGGACGCTTGCGCTCGAAGAGCCTGAACTGGCTTCGCTTCAACGTCTCTCTCGCCCTGCGGTACTTCGGCAGCGAGGGTCGCAAGGCCATAGCCATTGATCCCAGCTACATCAGCAAGGCGGGCAAGAAGACTCCGCATATTGGTCGTTTCTGGTCGGGTTGTGCAGGTGCCGTGAAACACGGGCTTGAGATTATGGGCCTGGGGCTGATAGACATAGACAGTCACAACTGCATGATGCTTCGTGCCCATCAGACGCCGGGCAACTTTGAGCTGAAGAAGCGCAACATGACGCTGGCAGACCACTACATCGCTGTCATCAAGCGATACCATAAGGAACTGCTGAAGCTGTCACATCTCATCGTTGCCGACGCATTCTTCTCAACCCGCACCTTCTATGAAGGCATCCACAAGCACGGTTTCCACCTTATTAGCCGCTTCCGCGACAACGCCCATCTGTGCTATCTGTACGAGGGAGAGCGGACTGGCAAGAGAGGAAGGCCTAAGATGATTGACGGAAAGATCAACCTGAAGAAGCTCGACATGTCAAGGATGTTGCCTATCTTCGTCGATGGCCTGCCAGGTGTTGCCTACACGCTGATAGCATACTCAAAGGCGATGAAGTGCAAGGTGCGTCTCGTCATCTGGATCATGCCTGACAAAAAGCATAAGCTGTTCTTCTCTACTGACACTTCGCTCATGGGAGAGGAGGTACTGGACTTCTATAGAACCAGGTTCCAGATAGAATTTTGCTTTCGCGATGCCAAGCAATTCTGCGGGCTGACGGACTCTCAGGCAAGGGATACGAACAAACTTGACTGCGCTTTCAACGCATCATTCGCATCGCTGAACGTGGCAAAGGTCATGATGAAGGAAAGAGGAATGGAATATTCCATGTCTAACTTCAAGTTGCTGATGACCAATACGTTCCTGACGAAAAGAATTTTTGACGCATCCCGATACCGACCGAACCAAACTTTAATTAATCACATTTTCAAAGAACTCTTTGGCTGCGCGGCTTAGCCGTTAGGCCGTATATTGAATTTTTAACGAACTATTGTTCATAGCGTTGTGTGTTTTAAAGGTGAATAAATAGGGTTAATTGTGTGTGTATCAAGGTATTAGATTACCTTTCTACGATGACACAAAGGTACGAAAAAAATCTGAGATATACAAATTTTTCGGCTACTATTTTCGCACTTTTTCGCACAAAAAAAGGCCTGCTCCGCGTGGTGCGAAGCAAGCCCTTTTCTATTTTCTATGACCTCACAGGGTGCCTGTCCCCGTGTGAGCCCAGGGTGCCTATCCCCGTGTGAGCCTTACCATTCGAGTCCGTTGAAGAATGGTACAAAGCCATCTTCCACCTCATCGTCCTGCAGCGTGTCGTTCAAGCCCTGCGTGCTGCCGGCCAGAATCTGGCATTGCTGCTGAATCTTCACAATCTCCATCTCGGGCTTCAAATATTCTTTTTTTGTATATGAGTGCAGCAGAATTCGAAGGGATTGAAGCCGTAAGCGTGGCTCCCGCCAGTACCGGTAATCATCTGGCCGCAATACTGGAAAACGCCATCAGATGTTCACTTCCTAAAAAATAAATAAGTACAATGGAAGCTAAGAACAACAATTCAAAGAAGGTCCGCCCCGTGGGAAGCATCGTTGAGGACGTGCTTCAGGGCTGGAACCGTAGTACAGAACTCTGCTGTGACCTGAAAACCATTCTTCACAGCGACCGCACGATGAAGACGGGCAAGGACTATCAGGGCGTGCTTCGCCGCGACCATGATGCCGACATCGATGAATTCCGCTGCCGCGACGCGCACTACACGTTCGTCGAGACGCTGCCCTGGACCATGAAGCGCAACCCGCGCGTCTTCAACGGCCAGTACATCTCCATCACGCGTCGTGACGACGGCACGCTCAAGCCCAACTTCAAGCCCATGAAGACGGACGAGATGTTCAACGTCGACAACTACGCCTTCGAGGTGTACCGCGAACTCCGCAAAGCACTGACAGGCCTGCTAGAGAAAAAGTAAAAAGGTAAAAAAGTAAAAAGGTAAAACAGGGCAATGTGTGACAGTTACAGTTGTGACAATTAAAAAACGAGGGGTGTATTACCCTTAATAATACTCATAACTAATTGATATATAGATAGTTATATATATAATAGTAGGAGTAGGTACCCTCTCGGAAAACAACTGTCACAACTGTCATCTGTCACAACCGCCCATTCAAATTCATCTAAAAAGCAGAAAATCAATGAGATACGACATTTCAAAATCAAAAGCGCCCGCAATGCCGGCACTCGGCAAGGGCACAGAATGCATCAAAATCCTGCTCTCGCAGGCCTCAAAAGACACTCATGAACCCTTCGTTCCGATGTTTTTCCCCGTTCTTGGCGCACACATCAGCGGCACGGAATTTCTCTATCCGGATAACACTTGGAAGGAACCGACGGGCATGATGGCCAATCTGGTAGCGAAAAGTGGCGACAACAAAGGCCAATTCCCACTTATCGTAGAAGCTATTTGCCGTGATTTCCGCAAGCACGACGATGCTGAAGAAAAAAAGTACCTGGCATGGCAAAGACTGAAGAACACCAAAGGCGCCAATAAGGATAAGCCCGAGGAACCCATCGTGGCTTATTGGTTCCCTCCGATAGACACGACCAAACCTGCCTTCCTGAAGAACGCGATTGCGTTGGAGGCGTGTGGTGGTCGCACGCAGTACTTCAATCTGCCTGAGGTGGAGATGGCCGACCAGTTGTGTGGTGGTCACAAGATGGTATCGCTGATGCTCCGCAACATCTACGACCGTGCCCGTACCGGTGCCTTGCGTGCTACGACCGACGGTGTGACGGGTAACCCGATTGTCCGTGCCTGTATCACCATTTCGTCGAATCCGGAGTCCACACGCAAGTTTTACAAGTACGAGCTGACGAACGGTACTTTCGGCCGAATGGTATTCTCCTACAAGAAGCCACGGGGCAACTACGATGGAAAGATACCCCGCCTGGGTAAATTCCCCGACGAGTTCTACCAGAAGCTGGATGAGTTTCTGGCCCGCCTCGACATCTGCAAGGGCCGCTTCATCATCCGCCCCCTGAACAAACTAATCGATAAGTTGGCTCAGGACATGGCGACGCTGGCCGATCTGACCGACGATGACGTGCTGTTCGAGATGTCACACCGCTCGCTGGTCTCGGCATGGAAGGCTGGTTGCATCCTGTGGGTGCTCAATGGTCAGACTTGGACCAAGGCGATGGGCGAACTGGTGGAATGGTTGGTTTACCACGACATCTGGAGTAAGATGCAGCTCTTTGCCGACATGCTTGGCAAGGATCACGACCTGCTGAGCGAGGCCCAGCGTCGCGGCCCCAAGAACATGCTCGACAGTCTGCCCGACACCTTCAACGAGGCTCAGTTGGAAGCACTCCGCACCAGTCTTGGCAAGAGCAAGGAGGGTACCAACGCCCAGTTGCGCCAATGGACGTGCCGCAAGTTCATCACCTATTCGGAACTGACGGGACTGTACACTAAAACAGACGAATACCTGAAGGGAATTAAGAGTTAAGAATTAAGAGTTAAGAGTTAAGAAAAATGGATAGACTAGAACTTCAGAAGCTCCGCGACCTGCCCATTGAGGGGGTCGCAGAGCGACTTGGACTCCAGGTCGTGCGGCATAAGTGCCTTTGTCCGTTCCACGATGACCACCATGCCAGCCTGTCGTTCTCGGTGCGCCGCAACAGCTACCGCTGCTTCGTCTGCGGAGCATCCGGCGGCACCATCGACCTGGTGATGCACTACCTCGGCAAACCTTTCCGCGAAGCCTGCCGTTGGCTGGCTGAGGGGCCCCCCCTCCTTCTCCCCCAAGGGGGAGGGACTGCCCGTTCAGAAAGCCTCCCCTCGGGGAGGTTTGGAGGGGGTCGAGACCTGTTTTTTTACGCCCGCTTCTTCGAGCGTCCTTTCCTGAACGACGAGGCGCGGCGGTTTCTCTATGACGAACGCAGGATAGACCCTCGTGTCGTGCGCTGGTGCCGGTTGACTTCGTGGCGCGACAAGCAGGGCGTGCCCTGGCTGCAGATTCCGTATTACAACCGCGAAGGCAAACTGATCGGCATTCAGAACCGCAACCTGACCCCCTCCAGACCTCCCCAAGGGGAGGCTTTAAATCACTCTCCCACGGGGGACAAAAAATCCTCCCCTCGGGGAGGTTTGGAGGGGGTTCCCCGCTTCCGCTTCCCCAGCGGCTCCAGGTGCACCATCTACAACCTACCCGTGCTGAACCTGCTGAAGCCCGGCGAGTCGCTGTGGATCACCGAAGGCTGCTCCGACTGCTGGGCCATGCTCTCGGCCGGTCACAAAGCCATCGCCATCCCCTCGGCCACCCTCCTGAAACGCAAGGACGTCGAACACTTATCACTTATCACTCATCACTTATCACTTCACCTCCACATGTTCCCCGACCGCGACGAGCCCGGCGAACGGCTCTTCATGCAACTGAAGGAGCTGCTGCCCACGCTGGTCCACCACCAGCTGCCCCCCGACTGCAAGGACTTCAGCGAGTATTTTCTGACCCGAAAATAACCCTCGGTTATCTGTCAATAACCCGTCCTTACGACCGAATAAGGGTGGGTTATTTTTTTTCAAGAAAAACTTGAAAAAAAGTGCGGAAATATTTGGTAGTTTGGAAATTATTTCGTACCTTTGTATCATCATTCAAGAGGTAATCTGATACCTTGAGAGACACACACAATTAACCCTATTTATTCACATTTTAACACACACAAACAGTATGATTGAACTTTATTTGAGTAAGGTCGCCGAGAATTCGGAAACCGAGCAGGCGGGCAAGCTTTACGCCCGCGTGAGTTACAAACAGACGATGAGCGTGCAGGACATGGCTCACCACATGGCGGAACACAACACGATGTTCTCCGAGGGCAGCATCTGCGGTATCCTCATCGACTTCGTGAAGTGCGTGCGCGAGCAGGTGTTGAACGGCAACACGGTGAAGATCGACAACCTGGCCATCTTCAAGGCCACCGTCGAGGCCAACGCCCTGGAGACGCTCTACGACGCCAACGCCGACAAGGTGGCCCTGGCCTCGATCGGCACGCTGGGCGAAGGTCAGAAGACCGGTGCCGCCGTGAAGGTCATCAAGCTGCTGGCACAGTCGACCGGCGAGTTCAGCCGTGACGAGCTGAAGAAGGACGTCAAGCTGGCGTGGACCGACAAGACCAAGGCCGACATCGCCGCCGCCAAGGGAAGCAGTGGTGAGTCCGGACAGACTGGAAATTCCGGCAACAGCGGCGGAAACTCCGGCGGTTCGAACAGCGGTGGCAGCGGTTCGATTACCACTGGCGTAGCGGCTCCGACCATTGGCGGTGAGGCAGCATTCACCACGTCGACGCAGGTGACCATGTCAGGTCCTGAGGGCGCTGAGATCCGTTACACCTCGGACGGCTCGACGCCTACGGCCAGCAGCACGCTGTACACCGAGGCCATCACCGTGAGCTCGTCCGTTACTCTGAAGGCCATCGCCATCAAGGACGGCCAGTCGAGTGAGGTAACCACCAAGCAGTTCGTCAAGAGCGACGGCGGTGCCGACGACCCCAGCGGCTTCGAGGGAGCGTAGGCGGAAAATGAAAGAAATGAGGGTATGACAAAACTGCCATACCCTCATTCTTTATTTGGAGGATCAATGATTAGCAGAGCTTGCGCGAGCCGTCGCCGATGACGACATCGTAGATCTTGGGCTCGTGGCCGTACTTCTCGTTGAACTTCTGCTTGGCCGTAGCGATGAACTGACGGTAGAGGTCGTTGCGCACGAGGTTGATGGTGCAACCGCCGAAGCCGCCGCCCATGATGCGTGAACCGGTAACGCCACACTCGCGGGCGATGTCGTTCAGGAAGTCAAGCTCTTCGCAGCTGACCTCATAGTCCTTCGACAGGCCTTCGTGGGTCTGATACATCAGCTCACCAACTTTCTCGTAGTCGCCTTCGTTGAGGGCGTCGCAGACGCCGAGTACGCGGTCTTTCTCGCCGAGCACGAACTTGGCGCGCTTGTAGTCCTCTTCGCCGACCTCGGCACGGACTTCGTCAAGCTGCTCCCATGTGCAGTCGCGCAGGGTTTCGAACTTGCCTTCCGGATGCTTGGCCTGGATGTGTTTCACCACATTTTCGCATGAGTTGCGGCGGTCGTTGTAGGGTGAGCCTGCCAGCTGGTGCTTCACGACGCTGTCGAGCAGCACGAGGCGATAGCCGTCGGGCTTGAAGGGGAAGTATTCGAACTCGCGGCTACGGCAGTCGAGGCGCATCAGACAGCCTGCCTTGCCGAAGACGGAGGCAAACTGGTCCATGATGCCGCAGTTGACACCGCAGTAGTTGTGCTCGGTAGCCTGTCCGGCCAGTGCCATATCCCACTGAGAAACCTTGTTGTCGCCGAAAATGTCGTTCAGGCCACAGGCGAAGCAGCTCTCCATAGCAGCGCTGCTGGACATGCCGGCACCGAGGGGAACATCACCGGCAAAGGCGATGTTGAAGCCCTTGACGGGAACGCCCAACTTCTTCATTTCGAGGGCGATACCGTAGATGTAGCGAGCCCATGAGGCACGGGGACCGGCGGGGTCGTTCAGGTGGAAGTCAACGCGGTCCTTCAGGTCGATGGCATAGGCCATCACGGTGTCTTCAGTACCGTTGGCACGCATTTCTGCCATGATACCTTTGTCAACTGCGCCTGGGAACACGAAACCGCCGTTGTAGTCGGTGTGCTCGCCAATGAGGTTAATACGGCCTGGAGAGGCATATACATTGCCGGTCTTTCCATCAAAGTGCTTGATGAAACGGCTTCTTACATAATCAATTTCCATCATATCAATTTACTATTTGACGATTTACTATTTACTCCACTGGGATGTCTTTGTTGACGTTCTTGCAGCCGAGCAGGGCGTAGTAGAACATATAGGCCATAGCGAGCAGATAGATGAAATAGCTTGGCATATAGCCCATAATGTCAGCAAAGAAATTCTGTACGACGGGGAGCACGCCACCGCCCACAACCATCATCATAAAGATACCTGATGCCTGAGCGGTGTATTTGCCCAGACCTTCGGTAGCCAGATTGAAGATGGATGCCCACATGATAGAGGTGCAGAGACCGCAGAGAACCAGGAGAATGGCGCTCAGGGGCACGGTGGTCATTTCGACGGAACCCTCGAGAATCTTCACCAGCGGCATGGTAGCCGTTACGCTCTTCGGAGTGAGGATGGCAGCCACGATGAGTACCATTCCGATAAAGGTGGTGAACAGCATCATCTGACGTGAAGAGAACTTACCGCCAATGGCACTGCCAATCATACGGCCCACGAGCATCAGCAACCAGTACATGGCGGCTACGGCACCACCGATGGTGGCAGCGTTGAGCACGGCTTCGGGATTCACCCAGGCACCGTTGGCTGTGGTGTCGGACAGATAGAAGTTCAGACCGCCAGGGATACCAACCTCGACGCCTACGTAGACGAAGATGGCGATAACGCCCAACAGACAATGGCGGAATGACCAAGGGGAGTGCTCGAACTTGGTCTCAGCAGTAACCTTGCCCAACTCGGGGTCCTGAATGGGAATGAAGGTGAGGATGATGAAGGCTGCTGCGAAGACAGTCATGGCGATATACATCACCAGATTGACGTCGGCCATCTGGGTCGATGCTGTCACGGTACCGATGAGTGCACCGACAAGCATAGGCGTCATGGTGCCTGACAGCGAGTTGAGCGTGCCACCGATAAGGTTCAGCTGGTTGCCACGGTTGCCACCGCCACCCAGCAGGTTGAGCATGGGGTTGACGACGGTGTTCAGGATACAAACGGAGAAACCCGACACGAAGGCACCAAACAGATAGATGCAGAAGCCGGGGATGCCACCTGAGAATCCTGACAGGAACTGGATGAGCACGCCGATGAAACCTACGGCAATACCGATGAGAGCCGTCTTCTTGTAGCCAACCTTGGTAAGCATCTTACCAGCAGGAATACCCATGAACAGGTAAGCAAAGAAGTTCATGAAGTTACCCATGATACCCAATACGTTGGAACCGCCGATTTCAGGCTGGTTCTTCCATATAACACCGATGGGCGCGCCAAGGTTCGTCACAAACGAAATCATGGCGTAAAGAAACATCATAGTCACAATGGCTATGATGCTTCCGTTTTGTTTTTGATTACTCATATTGTAATAAAGTCTAATTAGTTGTCAATGGCTTATTACTCAACCACGCCAAAGCGATAAATCGTCTTATGCTTGTACTGCTGTCCAGGATGCAGGATCACCGAGGGGAAGTACGGGCGGTTGGGCGTGTCGGGGAAGTGCTGAGTCTCGAGGCAGACAGCGCTGCGACGGGGGAACGTGGCACCCTGAACACCCTTGTAGCCGGTAGCGAAGTTGGCGGTGTAGAGCTGCATGCCGGGTTCGGTGGTGTAGCACTCCAGGGTGCGGCCGCTCTTGGGTTCGGTAATGCGGGCTGCAAAACTCAACTCGCCCTCTTCCTTCTTATTTAATACGTAGTTGTGGTCGAAGCCATGACCAAACTTAATCTGCTCGTCATCAGCGTCGATGTCCTTGCCGAAAGCCTTCGGAGTGCGGAAATCGAACGGAGTGCCAGCCACCTTCAGGATTTCACCCGTAGGAATAGCGGTGTCATCGGTGGGCAGATAGAAGTCGGCATTGATTTCGCAAATCTGATCCTCGATAGTGGGAGTGGGATCTGCGATGCCTGCCAGTGAGAAGAAGGCGTGGTGCGTCAGGTTGACGATGGTTTTCTTGTTCGTGGTGGCCAGATACTCAATAACCAGCTCGTTCTGGTCGGTAAAGGTGAACTCTACCGTAACGTCCAACTCGCCTGTGTAACCTTCCTCACCATAGGAAGAGATGCGGTGCAGAGCCAGTGAGCGAGGTCCCATCTGACGAGCGTCCCAAACCTTGCAGTTGAAACCCTTGTTGCCACCGTGCAGGTGGTTAGGACCATCGTTGAGTGCCAGCTGGTAGTCCTTGCCGTTCAGCGTGAACTGACCCTTGCAGATGCGGTTACCCCAACGACCAATAAGTGTAGACAGGTAGGGTTCCTGTCCGCTGGTGAGCTGCTGGATATTGGCATGTCCTTGAATGACGTTTGCCACGTTGCCATCCTTGTCGGGAACCATGATGGCGCAGATGGCTCCACCATAGTTGGAGATAGCTACTTCATAACCCTTACGGTTCTTCAGAATGTAAAGATCCGTCTTCTTACCATTGATTGTGGTTTGGAAATCTTTGCGGTTCAAACCGCACAGATTCGCTGTTTCTGTTGTGTTTGCCATATTGTTAACGTTTTAAGTTACTTGATTCTAAGTTGCAAAGTAACCGAAAAAAAACGAGAATGGCAAATGAAACGCCGTAAAAAACGTTTACGGGAGTGTTAAAAACTTCTAAATGCAATTTTTGAGGAAGTCGCCGACCACGTAACTGGAGCCTCCAACGAACACAAAATCGTTGTCGCCGGCATGTTCCAAAGCAGCGCTATATGCCTTATCTACAGAGGGATAGCAATTTCCGGAGAGTCCGTGGTTGACAGCAAGAAGGCGTAAAGAATGCTCGTTAAGGGCTCTTTTTGTGTCAGCCTTCGTAAAATAGTAAATTGCATGCTTTGGAAGCATTTCGAGCACACTATCGATGTCTTTGTCGTTCACCATTCCGAACACGATGTGCATTTTTTCGCACTCAACCATGGCCAGCTGACGGCTCAGATACTGCCATCCGCCAACATTATGTCCGGTGTCGCAAACCACACGCGGCGTCTGCTGGATGGTTTGCCAGCGACCCATGAGTCCGGTGTTGCTGCATGTATGGGCAATGCCATTGTGCAGTTCTATGCAGTCGCTTCCGGGAAAGTGAAGGAATCCGCGCTCCTCGAGCGTTTTCAGCGCATGGAGCACGGTATTCAGATTCTTCTGCTGGTAGATGCCGCCCAAGTCACCGTCGAGCGCCCCCACATGGCGTGTCTCGTAGTGCATGCCGCCATCTGCGGTAGGCTGGGCACTGATAATCTCGGGCTCGTCCTCAGCGAAAACGATGGGGGCTCCCATTTTCCTGGCTTTAGCCTCGAAGACGGGGCGGGTCAGCGGATGGTTTTCACCAATCACTACGGGCGTTCCTCTTTTAATAATACCCGCTTTTTCCTCGGCAATCTTTTCAAGTGTATCGCCCAGGAATTGTGTGTGGTCAAAGCTGATGTTGGTAATGACCGACACGACGGGATTGATGATGTTGGTGCAGTCCAGCCGTCCGCCAAGTCCAACCTCGACAACGGCTATATCGACCTGCATGTCGCTGAAATACTTGAAGGCCAGCGCGGTGGTCACCTCGAAGAAAGACGGGTGCAGGGGTTCGAAGAAAGCACGCTCGTGTTCGACGAAATCGACGACGTATTCCTCGCTGATGGGGTGTCCGTTGATGCGAATGCGTTCGCGGAAGTCAACCAGGTGGGGTGAGGTGTAGAGACCTACGACATAACCACACTCCTGAAGTACGGATGCCAGCATGTGTGACACGCTTCCCTTGCCATTCGTGCCCGCCACATGAATGGTTGCAAACGACTGGTGGGGATGTCCGAAATGCTCGTCAAGTGCATGGGTGTTGCTAAGCCCTTCCTTGTAGCCCGAAGCGCCCTGTCGTTCGAACATGGGCATCTGGCTATACAGGTAATCGCAGGTTTCCTGATAGGTCATATCCTTCTCTCCTTATTCCTCAACTCCTTAATTAAAATAATTCTTGAACTTCTGGAAAATGCTTTGCTTGGTGGCAGCATCGCCCTTGAAGTTGTCGCTCTGGCGGAATTGTTCGATGGCTCGCTTCTCGTCGCTCGTCAGCGTCTTCGGAACATACACGCTGACGTTGACCACCAAGTCGCCATTGCCACGTCCGTAGCCTTGTACGGCAGGCAGTCCCTTGCCACGCAGACGCAGTGTCTTGCCGGGTTGTGTGCCTGGCTCCATCTTAACCTTCAGACGTGTTCCCTCGATGGTGGGAATCTCAACGTCGCCGCCAAGTGCTGCTGTCGGGAAATCAAGCAACAGGTTGTATATCAGGTTGTTGTCGTCGCGAATAAATGTATCGTTAGGCTCTTCCTCGACAAAGACCTGGATGTCGCCATTCACTCCGTTGCGCAGTCCGGCATTACCCTTGCCAGGTACGTTGACTATCATGCCTTCGGCTACGCCGGCAGGAATCTTGATCTCAACGACTTCTTCACCCTTCTCGATACCCGTTCCGTGACAGTGGTGACACTTGTTCTTGATGACCGTACCGGCACCGTCGCACGTAGGACACACACCCTGCGTCTGCATCATACCGAAAATGCTCTGGGTGGTATGCGTGATGACACCGGTACCGTGACACGTAGGACACTTCTCCGTTGCTGAGCCGTCTTCAGAACCGGTACCATGACAGTGTGAGCAGGCTACGTCCTTGCGTACCTTGAATTTCTTGGTGACGCCGTGGGCTATCTCCTGTAACGACAAACGGACCTTCAGACGGAGGTCGCTGCCGCGATGCACCTGTGGGCCGCGCTTGGCACTGCCGCCAAAGCCGCCAAAACCGGCGTGTCCGCCAAAGATGTCGCCGAACATCGAGAAGATGTCATCCATATTCATGGATGTTCCTCCGAAAGGATCGAAACCACCGCTTCCCGGAGCGTTGAAACCAAAGGTGTCGTACTGCTGGCGCTTCTGCGGGTCGTGCAATACGTCGTAGGCCTCGGCAGCCTCTTTGAATTTCTCCTCAGCCTCCTTGTTGCCGGGATTGCGGTCGGGGTGATATTTGATAGCGATGGTGCGATACGCCTTCTTGATCTGGTCTTCTGTGGCGTTTTTGTCAACGCCAAGCACCTCGTAGTAGTCTCTTTTCTGTGCCATGGTTTATTGTCCTACTGCCACTTTGGCGTGGCGGATTACTTTATCGTTCAGTTGATAGCCTGCCTGCAGACAGTCGATGACCTTGCCTTTCTTGTCGTCGCCCATACCGGGAACCATAGCAACAGCCTCGTGCATGTCCGTATCGAAGTCAGCGTCTTCAGTATCAATCTTCTTGACACCCAGACTCTCCAATGCCTTCATCATCTTGTTGTAGATGAGTTCCATGCCCTCACGGAGCACGGCAGGGTCGTCAGTCTTTTCACCATTAGCCAGTGCGCGCTCCATGTCGTCAATGACGGGCAGGATGGCACCAACGGCCTTCTCGCCACCATTCAGAATCAGCTCGGCTTTCTCCTTCAGGGTGCGCTTACGGTAGTTGTCGAACTCGGCAGTCTTGTAGAGAATCTGAGTCTTCAACTGCTCAATCTCTTCCTGGGCAGCCTCCAACGGATCTTTCTCCTCAGCGGGTTCTGCAACTTCTGAGTCTTCCGGATTCTCAGAATTTTCCTGAGCGTCCGGGGTTTCCTGTGTCTCTTCGTTTTCGAGGATTTCTTCCTCTTCCATGTTTATCTTTTCTTCTTCTGTCATAGTTGTAACCTTTTTTCTTTTTAGGGCCTGCTTGCAAATTTCGTGCCAATTCTTACGCATACATCTCAGCTTTCTTCTCCTTGATGCTCTCGTCGTAGATGTAATCGTCGTAAGTTGTCAACTTGTCAATCGTGCCCTTGGGTGTCAGCTCGATAATGCGATCGGCTACGGTATTGATGAACTCATGGTCGTGAGAAGCAAACAGAATGTTGCCCTTGAACGAGATGAGGTTGTTGTTGAAGGCCTGAATAGACTCCAGGTCAAGATGGTTCGTCGGGGTGTCGAGAATCAGACAGTTGGCGTTCTTCAGCTGCATGCGGGCAATCATACAACGCATCTTCTCACCTCCGGAGAGCACGCAGACCTTCTTCTGGATGTCCTCGTCCTTGAACAGCATACGGCCCAGGAACGACTTCATCATTACCTCGTTGCCTGTGCCGTACTGTGACAGCCAGTCGACGAGGTTCATCTCGCTCTGGAAGAAAGCCGTGTTGTCGAGTGGCAGATAGGCGGTGGTAATGGTAACCCCCCACTTGTAGGTACCGGCGTCGGCCTCGCGGTTGCCGTTGATGATCTCAAACAATGCCGTCATCGCCTTGGGGTTGTGCGACAGGAAAACGGTCTTTTGGCCCTTCTCGATGGTAAACGACACATTGTCGAAGAGCACCGTTCCGTCTGCATCGACGGCCTTCAGTCCTTCCACCTCGAGAATCTGTGTGCCAGGCTCGCGCTCCATCGAGAAGATGATGCCAGGATACTTACGCGTAGAGGGTGTGATTTCCTCGACGTTCAGTTTCTCCAACATCTTCTTACGCGATGTGGTCTGTTTCGACTTAGCTACGTTGGCAGAGAATCGGCGGATGAACTCTTCCAACTGCTTGCGTTTCTCCTCGGCCTTCATCTTCTGGTTCTGAGCCTGACGCAGGGCCAGCTGACTGGATTCGTACCAGAACGAGTAGTTACCCGAGAACAGCGTCACCTTGCCGAAGTCGATGTCGACGGTCTGTGTGGAAACGGCGTCCAGGAAGTGACGGTCGTGCGATACAACCAGCACGCATTGTTCCAAATTGGAAAGGTACTCTTCCAACCACTGCACGGTGTCAAGGTCGAGGTCGTTGGTAGGCTCGTCAAGCAACAGATTGTCGGGATGTCCGAACAGTGCCTTGGCCAGCATGACACGAACCTTCTCATTGTTCGAGATTTCTGCCATCTGCTTGTAGTGCTGACCTTCTGCCACACCCAGGTTCTGCAACAGCTGTGCAGCCTCGCTCTCGGCTTCCCAGCCGTTCATCTCGGCAAAGGCCATCTCCAGGTCGGCTGCACGAACACCATCCTCCTCGGTCATTTCGGGTTTGGCATACAGCGCCTCGCGCTCCTTCATATTCTGCCACAGGGGCTGGTGTCCCATCAGCACCGTATCCATCACGGTGAATTCATCATATTTGAAGTGGTCCTGTTCCAGCACGCTCAGGCGCTCGCCAGGCTGCATCTCGATAGTACCCTTGTTAGGCTCCAACTCGCCGCTGATGGCGCGGAGTAGGGTAGACTTACCGGCACCGTTAGCACCGATAATGCCGTAGATATTACCACTTGTGAACTTCAAATTAACGTCTTTGTACAGCGTTTTCTTTCCAAACTGAATCGCTAAGTTTGTGACTGTTATCATCTCTTTTATACCTTATTTATTATTAGCGGCTGCAAAGGTACAAATAAAAAACGACCTGACCAAACCCCAGCACACTTTTTATCAGTTTCTAAAAAAGTTAGGCAAATGTTTGGTTATTCCGCGGAAAGTTCGTACCTTTGCAGCCGCTTTTACGAGATAAGAGCACGAAATTCAATTATTTAACAACAAAATTACATTTAAAAACAATGGCAACAAAAATCAGATTGCAGCGCGGCGGACGTAAGAGCTATGCTTTCTACCGCATCGTTATCGCCGACGCTCGTGCACCACGTGATGGTCGTTTCACTGAAAAGATTGGTACTTACAACCCTAACACCAATCCTGCCACAGTAGACCTGAATTTCGAGCGTGCACTGTATTGGGTAGAGACTGGTGCTCAGCCCACCGACACTGTACGTAACATCCTCAGCCGTGAGGGCGTTTACTTGATGAAGCACCTGAAGGGTGGCGTTAAGAAGGGCGCTTTCGATGAGGCTACTGCACAGAAGAAGTTCGATGCCTGGAAGGCAGACAAGCAGAACGGTTTGAACAAGATCGCTGAGGCTGACGCTAAGGCTAAGAAGGACGCTGCTGCTGCTCAGCTGAAGGCTGAGAAGGCTCAGAACGAGGAACAGGCTAAGAAGGTTGCTGAGAAGAAGGCTGCTGAGGCTGCTGCTAAGGCCGAGGAAGAGGCTGCAAAGGCTGCTGAGGCCGCTGCTGCCGAGGCTCCCGCTGAGGAGGCTCCTGCTGCTGAGGCTCCCGCCGAGGCTGCTGAGTAAGCAACAAGTCGACTTGAAACGAATAAAAGTCAGAAAGTGTTATGCTTTCTGGCTTTTTTCGTTGTAGAATGCTTCGTATTCTTTGGCTACCTTGATGTAGTCATGATGGCGTCTGACGTATTCCACGCTTTGCCGTTTCAGTTCCGCGATGCGCTCAGGCTTCAGCACCAGTTGTTCCAATTCATGGAAGACACTGTCGTAGTTCGGCGCTACGTTGACAATCGGCCGCAGTTCTTCTTCCCCTAATATCTCGTAGTTCTCGGGTTCACCGCCGCCCACGACAATCATTCCCTTCGACATGGCCAGCAGGGCATTCATGGCCGGTGTGTAGCTATACAGCTGGTCGAGAATCACATCGCTGGCGTTGAGCATCCGTTCGTATTGTGCAAAGGGAATACCGTTGGCCACTTGCAGGACAACCTGTTGCGGATATCTTTCTGCGATGGCTTCGGCGGCTTTCAACATAATATCAGTTCCTTTGTAGGCACTGCGTTTCTTGCTGATGCCGATAAACAGGTTGAGTTTGTCGTGAGGCTCCTCTACGCGGTTGCTTTCCGGCATCTTGATGGGGAAAGGAATGAAACGCGTTTTGTCGGGGAAGTTAGGCTCGTAGCACACCTGATACTCGTAGAGTCCGGTGATGATGCCGTCGCAGTCCTCGGCTATTGTTTTGTTCAGCCGTTCTTTCGTGGTGCCCAGCCAGTCGCGCTGCTCTGTGATGGCTGCTTCATCGGTACGCAGCTCGTTGCCGAAGTTGAAGTCGCTATACCGCAGGGGCTTCCGTTCCATGCACTCGTGCACCCAGTAGTAGTCCATGCCGAAGGCACTCAGGAACACCTTCTTGTTGTGTTTCCGCAGGTAGTTGTAGAAGAAGAACATCCGCTCTGCCTTCAGTTCAAAGAACATGGGGTTTATCAGCTGCACGACGTCGTATCCGCGCAGTCTGGGCAGCAGGGCGCAGAGCTTTGCCATCAACCGTAAGCCACCCAACTTGCCCGTAGGCCGTGACACATCGATGTCGCGCGGGTAGTTCTTCCAGAAGTCGCCATTGGATACCACCGTTACCTCGTGTCCTATGGCACGCAGTCCCTCTGCCAGTGTGGCATGCACGTTGCTGTATTCGCCTATGAGCAGTATTTTCATCTTTCTCGTTTTAATAGGGGCAGGGTGCGCAGAAGTACGGCACGTCCCAGTCGGGTGTTGCTCAGCTGCCGGAACCACTGGTATTTCTTCGAGTGGTTGCGGTTGGGTAGGGGGAACAGTCCCTCTCCGCGCAGCTCCTCCACACACTGCTCGAGTGCCTTGCTGGAACGTTTCTGGACGATGGTCTGGTAGATGTAGTCCATCGTCAGTTGTGCGATACGTCGCTGCATGGCCATACGGTCGCTGCGGGGTATGCGGTCGCAGAGTATGTGAAGCCTGTGAATGACTCCCCTGATGTCGCTCAGCCGCTTGTCCTTGCTTTCGTCGTCGGCGTGTGTGGTGATGCTGCCGGTATGCTTGTAATAGTAATATGCTTTGGCATTGGTTACAATGAGTTGTTCTGCGCGGATCAGCAGTTGGGGTGTAAACTCCTCGTCTTCGTGCCAGATGCCGGGGGTGAAGCGTAGTTCGCTTAGTACGGTACGTTTGAAGAGATACCCACATGCCGTGCCATGGATATTGTTTTTCAGCATGTATTCCGTTCCGCTGACTATGGGCTGGTCGCTGAATGTCGACTGAATGTCTGCATCGCTGGTAAAGTCGAACATCACCATGTCGATGTCCTGCTTCGTGCGGATGATGTCCAGGCAGTGGTCGTAGGCGGTGGTTATCAGGTGGTCGTCGGCATCCACGAACTGCAGGTATTTTCCTGTTGCCGTTTCGATGCCTTTATTGCGGGCCACGCTCAGTCCTCCGTTGGGCTGGCGCACGTAGATGATCTCGTCGCCATACTGCATCAGACCGTTCATGGGACTGACCTCCGAACCGTCGTCGATGATCAGTATCTCGCGTTCTTCGGGTTTCAACGACAGCGCCATGATGCTGTTGATGCACTCACACAGCATCTGCACCGGCAGGTTGTAGAAAGTCACGATGAACGTTACCAGCGGCTGGGTTTCTTGAATCGATGTACGAAGCGGATTATTTTGCATAGTAGTCTGATTCCTAATATGTTATTTATTATTGCTTTAAGTTTTTTAGAACCGCTAAATGACGCTACGTTTACGGTTCTTGGTGTGAGCGTCGGTGCGTCAGGAGTCTGTTCACACACATCAATCTGAATGTTCAGCAGATGCAGGTAATAGCTGTCGTCCATCAGCATCCCGTTGGTCAGGTGAGCCTCTAGCAACTGGCGCAGCTGTTCGCCGGTGGCAGTGGCGGTAATACCTTCCGGGTTCCAGCAGTAGTGATAGAATCCGTGGGCTGTGGTATTTACTTTCCGTGCCTTCCTGAGCAGCAGGGGCAGCGTGTAGGCATCCTCAAAGACCTTGCCCTTGGGAAACCGCACCGTCTCGAACAGCCTGCGCTGGTAGAGCTTGTTCCATGCATAGGTGTGCAGGTAGACCTCTCCTTTCAGCCAGTATTCGTCCATGTCGGTATAGGTGTGGTCCGCCGGTGTAAACCTGCCGCTGATGGCATACTCCACGATGTCGGCATCCTCAGCCTGCAGCAGCACGGGTGCCAGCGTGTCAGCCTCCAGATAGTCGTCGGAATCGACAAAGGTCAGGTATTCGCCCTGTGCAATGTCGATGCCGGCATTGCGGGCGTCGCTCAGTCCGCCGTTCGCCTTGTGAATCACCCGGATACGGGCGTCTTTCTGTGCCCAGCGGTCACACATGGCGGGGCATTGGTCGGGCGAACCGTCGTCGACGAGAATCACTTCCATGTCGTCCACGTGTTGGCTTAAAACACTCTCCACACAGCGGTCGAGGGTGTCTTCCACACGGTAAACGGGTATGATGACACTCAGCTTCATGTTTGCAAAGGTACGGAAAAAAGAGGAAAAAGCAAAATATTTTTGGCTTTTTGCTTACTTATTCGTAACTTTGCAGCCGGTTTGTCTGAAAAAGCATGAAGGAACAAGGCGACGGCAGCTATAAGCATATACTTAAATACACTGGCTTGTTTGGTGGCATACAGGGTCTGATTATTTTGATAGGCCTTGTACGCAACAAGGCTATGGCTGTGTTTATAGGTGCCGGCGGTATGGGTTTCAACGCGCTGATGATGTCTGTACAGACTTTTGCAGCTCAATGTACAAATCTTGGTCTTTCGTTTGGTGCTGTGCCGAAGTTGTCAGAACTCTATGAGCAGGACAATCATGAGCAACTGGATTACTACATACAGGTCATCCGACTATGGAGTATGATAGCTGCTGTGCTAGGCTTGCTGTTTTGTGTAGTTGCCAGCGGATGGGTGAACAGCATGACGTTTACATGGGGTGACCATACGCTGCACTATGCTATGTTGGGCGTGTCGGTAGCAATGCTGGCTATTTCTGGTGGCGAGACTGCGATATTAAAGGCTACTCGTCGCATGGGTTCTCTGGCCAGTATCCAGGTTGTTGGCGCCATTGGTGCTGTGTTGCTTTCGGTTCCGCTTTACTATTACAAGGGGCATTCGGGCGTGGTTCCTGCCATTGTGCTGATAGCAGCGTTAAACATGCTCTTAACGTTGTGGTACTCCTATCGTAAATGCCCGTTGAAGCTGAAGTTCACGCGTCGTCATCTGCGCGATGGCTATGGCATGATAAAACTTGGCTTGGCCTTTGTGCTGGCAGCAGCAATCGGTAGTGGTGCCGAGATGGCTATTCGTGCCTTCCTGAACGTGGAGGGCAGCATGGATGATGTCGGCTTTTACAATGCAGCCTATATGATTACCATCACCTATGCCGGCATGGTGTTCTCGGCCATGGAAACCGATTATTTCCCTCGTCTCTCTTCTGTTTGTAAGAATATCGAGGCGACTAACGAAACAGTAAACAAGCAGACTGAGGTGTCGCTGTTGTTTCTGTCACCCATGCTGGTGGCTTTGGTGATGCTGTTGCCTGTTTTGATTCCGTTGTTGTTTAGGAGCGACTTCCTGCCTGTGGTAACGATGGCTCAGGTGGCGGTGTTGGCCATGTATTTCAAGGTGTTGACGATGCCTGTGGCCTATATCACGTTGGCTCGTAGTCGTTCGCTGTCGTTTCTGCTGCTTGAGACAATCTATTTTGTCACCTTGGTGGTAGCCATCATGATGGGCTATCGATGGTGGGGCATTTGGGGAACCGGATTGGCTATTGTGGTGGCATATGTGGTGGAATGTGTAACGGTGAATGCCTATGCTTGCTGGCAATATAGCTATCGCCCCACATGGCAAGTGGGACGATATGCGTTGATTCAGATGTCTATTGGTGCTTTAGCTTATGCCGTATCGCTTTGCACTGATGGTTTCGTTTATTGGATAATAGAAGCCGCACTGACACTTGTCAGCACGGCTTATTCTGTTCACGTCCTGCATCAGAAGACGCACCTGTGGCAATCGTTGATGCGACGTTTTAGAATCCGTAAAGCCGAGGAGCAGGCTTAGAATCTGAAGTCCAGCTCTACGTCCACCAGATTGTAGTTGTGCTTCTTCTCGTTGGCAATCTCAATGCTACGGTCGTTCACGCGCGAATATTCCAGGTGCATCTCCAGGTTCTTCGTGAAGAAGTAGTTCAGACCGCATTCAATCTGGTTCACTGATGTTGCCCAGTCCTTCTGGTTACGATACGACTCGTAACGGGCCTTGGCGTGCAGCTTGCCCTTGATGATGGGCACGATGCCGAAGACGTACCAACCGTCGGCCTTGTCGCCCTTGCTGTAGTCTATCTCGCGCACGTTGTTACCGGGCGAGGCGGCACCCCAACCCTGGCTGTGGATATACTCTGCACGGAACGTGTACTCGTCCTTGTCGTACTCGGCCGAGAAGGCGTAACGATTCTTCTCGATGCTGCGTTTCTCGCCAGTCACGGGATCCAGCATGCCACCGCGGCTACCGGTCCATCCGAAGGCACCGATGCGCACGCCCTTGATGGGCATCACCCACACACCGCCGATGATATCCTTGCGGTTGTCCATATCCTTCTGATTGACACCCTCACCATTGTAGACACCCACCTGATAGTGGAACAGGCGGCGTCCGTTGGCATTGGGGAACAGGTCGCCCGAGAACTGGATACCGATATCACGTCCGCCTGAGCTCTTCTCACCGGTACGGTCGCCGAAGGCCGACAGTTTGTTGATGACGTCGGCATATCCGCGCCAGCCCTGCGTGATGGGGTGCGTGGGGTTCTCGAAGGTAAAGGCACGCTTGAACTGTCCGGCACGAATCTTAAACTCAGGGAATTTTCTCCATTCGGCATACAGGTCTACCAGCTGAACGGTGGGCTGTCCGGGGCCGGTGGCGTTGGTGCCCTGAATCTGTGCGCGCCAGTCGAAGTCACCGATCTTGCCGTCCAGAATGAAACGGGCCAGACGGAGGTTGAAGGTGTTCGACGAGTTCTTTTCAAGAATAGGATTCCCGTTTTCGTCTTTCCCCTTTTTGTACGGGTCCATACCCTGATACTGCAGCATGCCGTAGCCGCTGAATTTGATGTTCTTCACCCATTGAGGAACCTCAATCGTCGTCTTTTTCTCTTGTGCATTGGCGGTCAATGCGAAGCCCATCGCGAAGAGGGCCAGTGTCATAAGCTTTTTCATACGTGTTGTTATTTTTTGATTAGTAGTACAACATTCTCTACGTGTGGTGTGTGGGGGAACATGTCGACGGGCTGCACTTCCACCACGCGGTATTGCTCGTCCAGCAGTTGCAGGTCGCGGGCCTGTGTGGCGGGATTGCACGACACATAGACGATGCGCTGCGGAGCGGCCCTCAGAATGGTTTTCACCACGTCGGGGTGCATGCCGGCCCTGGGTGGGTCGGTGATGATGACGTCGGGACGTCCGTGCTCGGCAATGAACTCGTCGCTCAGCACGTCCTTCATGTCGCCGGCAAAGAACAGCGTGTTCTCTATGCCGTTTATCTGGGAGTTCACCTTGGCGTCCTCGATGGCCTCGGGCACATATTCGATGCCGATGACCTTCCGTGCCCGTCGCGCCACAAAATTGGCAATGGTCCCCGTGCCGGTGTACAAGTCGTAGACTAATGGAGAATTGAGAGGCTCTCCGTTCTCAATTGGCGCGAATGCAAATTCCCTTGCGACAGAGTACAGATGGTACGCCTGCTCGGTGTTCGTCTGGTAGAACGACTTCGGGCCCACCTTGAACCGTAGGTCCTCCATCAGTTCGAAGATGTGGTCCTGCCCCTTGAACACCAGGATGTCCTGGTCGCCGATGGTGTCGTTACACTTCTGATTGTCCAGATACAGTAACGACGTGATCTGCGGGAACTTATCTGCTATATATTGAAGCAGTGCTAGGGCCTGCTGGCCGTCGGCGCTTTGCCAGCGGTCTTTCTGATTATCCGGATTTTCCGGAATGTCCAGGTGGAACTGGAAGATCACCATCCACTCGCCGCTGGCGCTGTTGCGGATGATGACGTCGCGCAGCAGTCCCACCTGCTGGCGCAGGTCGAAGAATGACAGGCCGTGCCCGATGGCGTAGTCGCGCACCTCGTTACGGATCTCGTTGTGCAGGTCGTCCATCAGCCAGCACTTCTCTATCGGCAGAATCTTGTCGAACGCCCCCGTAATATGGAACCCGATGGCTGGCACATCTTTCTCTAAACTCTCATCTTTCAGCTCTGAACTGGTCAGCCAGCGCTTGTTGGCACAGCCGAAATCCAGCTTGTTCCTGTACTCCTGCGTCTTCACGCTGCCCAGGATGGGACGGAACTCAGGCAGTTCCACCTTGCCGATGCGCGTCAGCTGGTCGTACACCTGCTGCTGCTTCATCTTCAGCTGGGCGGCGTAGGGCAGCTGTTGCCACTTGCAACCACCGCACACGCCGAAATGCTGGCAGAACGGCTTCGCGCGTTCCTTACTATATTCGTGGTAACGGATGACCTCTGCCTCCATGAACGAGTGTTTCTTGCGCCGGACCTGCAGGTCGACGACATCGCCGGGCACTGCCCAGGGCACAAAGACCACCATGTCGTTGACCCTTGCCAGCGATTTACCCTCGGCGGCAAAGTCCGTGATTTCTATATGTTCTAATATGGGAAGCGGCTTCTTCTTTCGTGTCATTATCATTAATTTTCTGCAAATATAATCATTTTTTTGCAATAATCCAAACGAATCTCCATTTTTCTTCGTTCCACACCCTGAAGTTTCGGTTTTTCTTGCTATCTTTGCACCGATTTATCAACGATTGAACAATGAAGACCAGATTTTCTTTTTCACACATGATGCTGGCTGCAGCATTTTTCTGCTGCACGACGGCCAGCGTCGAGGCACAAAACAGTACTAAGTTCACCATGGGTCGCGTGTCCGACATCCAACCGCAGGGCTGGCTGCATGTCATGATGCAGCGGCAGCACGACGGACTGACCGGACACCCCGAGGCACTGTCGTATCCTTATAATTCATGCCTGTGGGCGGGCGAGATATCGCGCAACGGCGAGGCCTATGGCGAAAACTGGTGGCGCTACGAACAGACGGCATACTATACCGACGGACTGCTGCGGCTGGGCTACGAGCTGGGTGCCCAGGAGATGGTCGATAAGGCTATGGAGGGCATCGAATACACGCTGGCTCATCCTGACGAGAACGGTAAGCTGGGCAACTCCACGCTGGAGGGCATCACATGGCCCATGTCGGTGTACTTCCGTGTGCTGCAGGCCAAATACGAGCACGACGGCGACGAGCGCATTCCGAAGGCTTTGGAGAAACACTACCTGAACTTCACGCCCGACCAGCTGGCCTGTGGTATCGTCGGCGGTCGTAACATCATATCCATCGAGGGCATCCTGTGGACCTACGGCAAGACGGGCAATGCGAAACTGCTGCAGCTGGCCGAGGATGCCTGGGCCATTCAGGGCAAGTTTGCCGTCGACGAGACGGCCATTCTGAGCTCCGAGCCGTTCTACATGCACAGCGTGACGTTCTGCGAAATGCTGAAGCTGCCCCTGCTGCTCTATGCCTATACGGGCAAGCAGCACTATCTGGACCTGGCCATGACGGCTGTCCACAAGGTGGAGCGCGAGTCGATGTTGCCCGACGGTGTGCCGTCGAGTGCCGAGTTCCTGCTGGGCGACGATGTCTACACCAGTCACGAGACCTGCGACATCGTCGACTTCACCTGGACGCTGAGCCATTATCTGGCTGTGACGGGTGAGGCCGAGTGGGCCGACAAGATTGAGCGGGCCATATACAATGCCGGCATGGGTGCCATCACCAAGGACTTCCGTTCGCTGCAGTACTTCTCGTCGGTTAACCAGTTCATTGCCACGGGTACGTCGAACCATAACACCTACAAGCACGGCTCGACATGGATGGCCTACCGTCCGACGCACGAGACGGAGTGCTGTTCGGGTAACGTGAACCGCATGCTGCCCAACCTGGTTAGTCGCATGTGGATGACCGACAGCGAGGGTGGGGCCGTGGCTGCCATCTACGGACCCAGCAAGGCGACATTCCCCACTACCAAGGGCGATGTGACCATTAACTGTGCTACACTTTATCCTTTTGAATCGATGTTGATTTTCTCTGTCAGTGCAGCTGAAGGTGCCAGCATCCCCCTGACGCTGCGCATCCCCACATGGTGCAGCAATGCCTATCTCGCAGTCAACGGTTCCTCCGCCGGCATCCCCCTCCCCGCCGGCACCTTTGTGCACCTGCCCGAGGCGGTCAAGAATGGCGATCTCGTTATGCTCTCGCTGCCCATGACGGTCGAGAAGCATACTATCGAGGGCCAGGGCGTCTATTTCCAGCGCGGCCCGCTGCTCTACTCCTACGCCATTCCGCAGCAGAAGGTCGAGGACACTACGGAATATGAATGCATGCACGGCAAGAAGCCCGACAACCCCGACTTCAAGTGCTGGAACATCACGCCGACGGGCGCCTTCAACTATGCCTATGCCGACGACGGCCAGCCGCTGGAGTATATTGCTGCAGAGCTGCAGCCAGGAGCGCCTTTCCCCTTCGACATTGAGGATGTTACGGGTTGGATTCGCATCCCCGTGAAGCAGATAGCGTGGGACCTCGTGGACGGCCGCTATACGCCACACCTGCCCGAACAGGGACACCTGACGTTGCAGAGTGACGCCACACAGTACATCGACCTCGTGCCCTACGGCAGCACGGAACTGCGACTCACCGTGTTCCCCGATGCCGATGCACAGCCGCTGCCGGAACCTCAGAAACCCGACTACACCCGTCCGGCCGATGCTCCCGACTGCGTGTCGGTGGTTTACGATGCCGACTACGTCTACTTCGAAGAGCCCCGCTTCTGTTGGGACGAACCGATATACTGCAAGGTTCGCACGGCCGGTGACACCACTACCGACCTGCAAAGTCCACAGGGCGGTGACCGCTGCGAACTGGTGGGTACCACCGCCAACGGCCGGAAGATATGGCGCTGGATAGGCACACCGACTGCCGACCAACCCTTCGTGGAGCTCGTCTTCACCAACCACGACCTGCTGACGACCATCATGCCCTTCGCCAATGGAGGCTATTACCGCTACGACCGACTGGTCTATTTGGCCGATCAGACCGTTCCCACCTCCATCGCCAAATCCGCTGCCGGCAAGGCCTTCACCGCCGACTGGTTCACCCTCGACGGCCGCCGCCTCTACGGACAGCCCACCCAGAAGGGCGTGTACATCAACAACGGCCGCAAGCTCGTAGTAAAGTAATCGAAGAACTATAATACATTGTCACGGTATTGTTTGGCAGTCATGCCGGTGGCACGCTTGAAGTAGCGGTAGAAGGCTGTGGGTTCGGTGAATCCGAGCATATAGGCTATTTCCTGAAGTGTTTGTGTGCTGCGTGTCTCGATGAGACGCTTGGCTTGTGCCGTCACGTATTGTTCAATCCATTTGACTGGCGACAGACCGTTGGTGGCCGTGCGGATGACTTTGCTGAGATGCTTGGGGGTGAGTTCCAGCAAATCGGCGTAGTATTGGACCTCACGCGACTCCCGGTAGTGCTTTACTACGAGGTCGCAGAAACGTTTGAAAGTGTCAGCATAGCGGTTCTCTGCCCATTGCCGGTCCTGATCGCGACGGTAGTAGTTGAGAAACTCGTAGCCCACGGCGAGCTGTGCCAACAGGGCCTGGTAGCGGTGGGGCAGTTCACGCTCGGTGTGGTTGGCGATGATGGCCAGCTGGTCGACGATGGCGAGCAGGTGTGCGGCCTGTTCGTCGGTCAGCGAACAGAAGGGGGCGCTGTTGAATTTCTCGTAGTCGTGGCTGAAGGTATGGAAACGGAGGTCGTCGAGCATCTTCGGCGATATGAACAGCAGGGCGTAGGTAAAGTCGTCGGAACACTCCAAAGGGTGCATGACATGACCTGGCAGTATAATGGTCAGGTCGTTTTTGTGATGGGTGAAGAGCCGCATGTCGTACATGGCTCGTGCGCTGCCGCTCAGAATGAGGGTCAGGATGATGTGCGGGAATACGAAATCTTAATAACCCTGAGTATGAAGGGGAGAACACGGTGAGTAAGGCAGCACCCCCTGCCCTGGGGGTGACACTGAAGGAGGAACTGGACCGCATCACCAGCGAGGTGGCCGACACTCTCCAGTGGACGGCAGACCGCACGGACAGCAAGTATGTGTTGAAATCCTTGTATGACTAGAATAAGGGCAACACACGCTATCTGTTCAATTCCGATCAGAACCTGCGCGTGGGCTATGTCAGCAACAACGATGCATGGAAAAGAAAGTTTGATTTGGACAAAGGTCTGCTGTTCATGGGAAATGTGGAAATTGACGAGGGTAAATCCAAGGATTTCCATGTTGGTATGAAGACAGCTTCCGGCATACAGGCCATGATGGGCGGCAGCACTTGGGAACTGGAGGCGGATTCGGTAGATGCCAACGATCCAAGTAAAACACACGTCAACAAAGAAATCGCCGCCACGAAGATGGCTTTCTTCAAGAAGGTGGAGACCTCATTGCCCGATCCTACGGTCCATTTCCCTGGCCATGACTATGAGGCCGATTTGAATGGCAGCTTCACTTCCCCCGTGGCTGTGGTAGACGAAGATGCCAGCGCAACAATCACCTACTGGAGCAGTAACGAGAACGTGGCAACAGTAGACAAGAACACAGGTGCCGTGACGTTAAAAAAGCGCGGCACGGTGCGCATCTACGCTCAAGTGGCAGCAACAGCCAGCTACGACGACTACCTGACGTCCTATGTCCTGCGTATCGACGATAGCGAGGCTGCCGGCGGACGAAACCATCCCTTCACCGTGGCCGAGGCTATTGCCTACGCCAAGGAAGACCATGCCGAGGAGACTGCCAATGGTGTCTGCTATTTTGTCAAGGGCATCGTGTCGAGCGTCGGCGGAGCTATGGCTGGTATGGAAGACATGGGCGACATGATGGAAATGATGTCGGGCATGATGGAAGGTATGGAAGGCTTCGATATGAGTTCAATGATGAGCATGTTCATGGGCGAACAGGAAGCAGGTACCGTGACCTACGCCATCAGCGACAATGGTGTCGACCGCGACGCACTGGCCGTCAACAATGGCCGTGGACTGCAACTGGCTGATATGACTGCCGACGACATCAGCGTGGGCGACTGGGTGACCGTATATGGTCCGCTGGATTATTCGGAAGACAACGACATGATGTCGATGTTTGGCGGCGGTGACAAGGAGAAAACGGTGAAGATGCCACGTGTCAACTACCTGCAGGAGCATGAGCGCAATCTCATTACGAAAGATGTCATATTGTACTATGGTCAGACGAAACAAACCGACGAACTCTTTCAGATCACCGATATGTTTGGTGGCACGCTGGTTACAAACACGAACGCACAGGACAACTCGCTGCCCAAGACTTCGCTGAAGCTGAGCGATACTGACATTGCCAGCTGGGTGGTGGAAAACGCAGACAGTCTGCTGACTCCCAAGAAGTCGGGCATCATCACGGTGACGGTCAACGCACCCGTGCTGCTGCAGCCTGGCGACACCATCAAGATGAAGCGTAAGTTCAACCTGGACGTGAGAGACCGTGAAGTGCTGCCTGCCGGAACCATGGTGGGCAACTACGAGTTGGTAACCGATGCCAGCCAGTTGAAGCCTAACGACAAACTGCTCATCGTGGCTACGATAGACGACAAACCCAAGGTGCTCAACAGAAAGGCCGGTTCCAGCGGCAGCAGCGACAGCAGCAACCCGATGGCATCGATGTTCGGAGGCGGTGGCAATGCCAGCAATATCACCATTGGCAACGACGGCAAAATTACTGAGGTACCCGACGATGCCTTGATACTGACGCTGGAGCAGTCCGACGACAAGTGGCTGCTGCAGACCGGCAAGCGGGCTGACGGCATCATGACCTATCTCTATATCTCAGACTCCGACGGCGGTGGCAGCAACAGCATGATTCCCGGCATGGGCAGCAGTGGTGCCACACTGAAGACGGGTGTCCTGGCAGATGCAAATGCCCAGTATGTTGCCGGCGACAGCTGTAAGGTGGCGTTTACCTTCCTGGATGAAAAGAACGACAGCGTGAAGATGCAGTTCAATTCCTTCGGTTTCAGCGAAACAACCGGAATTAATTCAGTTGACAGTGGACAGGTGACTGTTGACAGTTATTACAACCTCGCTGGTCAGCGCGTGGATCAACCTGCCAAGGGTCTCTACATCGTGAATGGTAAAAAAATGATTAAATAATAATAGTAAATTACGATGATGAAAAAGATTTATATAAAACCCGATACAGAAGTGGTGCCCATATGCATGCAACTGCTGGCTGGCTCCGAACAATTGGACTTTAAGCAGACAATTGACCCTGAAGGAGAAGACGACACTGTCGATCTCTTCGAGCAGCTGTTGTGAAAAACCAATAACCCGCCCTTAATTTCCAATAAGGGCGGGTTATTTCAAAATAAGCGGAGGTTATTGGAAAATAAGGCTGGGTTATTGTCGGACAGGGGACGGTTTGCTGACATTGCTGACATGCTGACATTGATTCCTAAGAGTAATAAAAAAAATAAAAAAGGGTATTTTTAGCTATATACCCTTTTTTAATCACTCTATGGAAACTGATGTCAGCATGTCAGCAATGTCAGCGTTCAGAAGATTTTTAAATTTGTAGTGTTTGGCGCTATTTTCCTGTTAATTTCTTTGTAGTTTCCAAAAATATATGTAAATTTGCAGGAAAATCGGACGAAAAAGTCTGATGAACGATGAAATTATTAAATATACATAAATACCTAAACAACAAAATGAGAAAGAAAAGCGTATTGACATGGGCTGTAGCGATAGCTACGGTGGCCAGTGGTCTGACGGCATGTAGTATCGACATGCCCAAGCAGACAGACTCGTCGTTTGAAACGATGACAGTGAAGAAATCAGACATTGAGCTTCCTTATAAGTTCAGTGCCAGGATGAAAGGTCAGAACGACGTAACTGTTACACCACAGGTGAGTGGTCAGTTGATGAAGATTTGTGTGGCTGAAGGTCAGCAGGTGAAGAAGGGACAGACGCTGTTCGTCATCGACTCCCGCAATGCCCAGCTGGAACTGGAGGCAGCACAGGCCAACCTGCAGGCTGCCCTGGCTCAGGAAAACTCGGCCAAGCTGGAGTACGAGTCGAACAAAAACCTGTTTGAGAAGAAAATCGTGAGCAGCTATATGCTGACCAACTCGGAGAACTCGTACAAGCAGGCGCAGGCGTCGGTGGCTCAGGCCCGAGCATCGGTGAACCGCGCGAAGGTGAACCTTGGCTTCTGCACCATCACGGCTACGGTGCCGGGTGTCATAGGCGAGATTCCCGTGCGTGTTGGTGACCAGGTGTCGCCGATGACACAGCTGACCATTCTGAGCGGCAACACGACGATGTATGCTGAAATCTCCATAACGGAGGCCGTCATCGAATCAGCGGTGAAGGAGGGTATGAACGCTGCCGATATAGAGAAATATGTTGCCCAACTGCCTCCTGCAACGTTTGTCATGAAGAATGGTACGGAGTATCCTCACAAGGGGCGTTTTACCAGCCTGACGGGTGTTGTGAATGCTGCTACCGGTTCGTTGACCGCTAAGGTCTTATTCCCCAATCCCGAAGGTCATCTTTATTCCGGCATACAGGGTACGGTGGTGATAGTCTTCGCCGAGAAGGATTTGATTGTCGTTCCCCAGAATGCTGTGATACGCCTTCAGGATAAGTCGCAGGTTTATAAGGTGAAGGCCGACAGTACGGCTACGGCTGTCGAAGTGACAACGGCAGACACTGGCAACGGTAAGGACTTCATCATCACCAGTGGCCTGAATGTGGGTGACAAGATTGTGACCACAGGTGCCAATAATGTCACCGAGGGACAGAAGGTGCTGTTCCCTGAGGAAAAGAAGAGTGAAAAGTAATTTCGTTATAACGTAATATCGATATTTCGAAATATGAAAAACAATATTTTTATCAATAAATACGTGATGGCATGTGCCATCTCGATTGTCATCGCACTGGTGGGCTATATCTCGATGAGCACACTGGCAGTCGAGCAATACCCAGATATCGCACCGCCTACGGTGAGTGTCAACACAAGCTATTCCGGTGCTGACGAGAACACGGTGATGAAGTCGGTCATCCAGCCTCTGGAAGAGGCCATCAATGGTGTGCCCGACATGACCTACATGACGTCTAAGGCAGCCTCTGATGGTAGTGCTGATATTACTGTCTATTTCAAGCAGGGTACTGATCCTGACATGGCAACGGTGAATGTGCAGAACCGCGTGACCTCAGCACAGGCACTGCTGCCTGCCGACGTCATCAAGGTGGGTGTGAAAGTAGAAAAACGTCAGAACAACATCCTGCAGATCTTCGCCGTGAAGAGTGCCGATGGCAAGTACGACGAGGACTTCGTGTCGAACTTCGTCGACATCAACATCAAACCGCGACTGATGCGTATCACCGGTGTGGGTAACGTACAGAGTCTGGGTAACACCTATGCCCTGCGCATCTGGCTGAAGCCCGACGTGATGGCACAGTATGGTCTGACGCCCAATGAGATCTTCGCAGCCATCGGCGGACAGAGTTTCGTATCGGCCGTGGGTTCGCTGGGTGAGCAGTCGGAAAACTCTTACCAGTACTCGATGCAGTACAAGGGTACACTGAAGACTGTCGAGGAGTTCAACGACATTGTGCTGCGCACTAGCGACAGCGGTCACCTGCTACACCTGAGCGACGTGGCCGAAGTGGAGATTGGAGCCGTGAGCTACAACTTCACATCGAACATCGACGGTAAGCCGGGCACCATCTACATGGTGTTCCAGGCACCGGGCGCCAACGCTACCGAGGTGAACGCCCGCATCAACAAGCTCTATGAAGACCTGAAGCCGACAATGCCTGCCGGGCTAGAGTTTTTGATCTTGGAAACCAGTGACGACTTCCTGTTCGCTGCCATCCACAATGTGGTGGAGACACTAGTCATCGCTATCATCCTCGTGATCCTTGTGGTGTACTTCTTCCTGCAGAGCTTCAAGGCGACGGTTATCCCGTCCATTTCGATCATCGTGTCGTTGTTGGGAACCTTCGCCATCGTGTCGCTAGCAGGCTTCTCGCTGAACATTTTGACGCTATTCGCCCTTGTGCTGGCTATCGGTACCGTGGTGGATGACGCCATTGTGGTTGTTGAGGCGGTCATGGCGAAGATGGAGGGTGGCATCACCGATGCCCGTGAGGCGACGCGTCAGGCTATGAACGATGTGTCAGTCGCCGTCATCTCGTGTACCTTGGTCTTCATGGCTGTGTTTATCCCAGTGGCCTTCATGCCGGGTACTTCGGGCTCGTTCTTCACGCAGTTCGGTGTCACGCTGGCATCGGCTGTGGGTCTGTCGTGTGTATCGGCTTTGACGCTGTGTCCTGCCCTTTGCGCCATCATGATGCGCTATTCCAAGGACGGCAAGGAGAAGAAGAACCTGAACTACTATGTCACCAAGGCCTACACTGCCAGCTATAACGCCATCCTGAGGAAATATACCAAGAGCGTGAGCCGCTTTATCAAGCGCCCGGTGATCGCGGGCATCTTGCTCGCCATCGCTGCTGTGCTGCTCGTCATCTTCATGCGCGGTCTTCCCAGTGGTCTTGTGCCGCAAGAAGACCAGGGCGTGTTCTTTGCCGAGGTTCGTGCTCCAGAGGGCTGCACCCTGCATGAGACCCAAGAGATTGTGAAGATGGTCGAGGAGCGTGTGAAGAAGATTCCCGAGTTGGAGAGCTACGCTGTGGTGAGTGGTTATGGCATGATGGCCGGTCGTTCGGGCAGCTGCTATGCCACGCTCATCATCCGCTTGAAGAACTGGGATGACCGTCCGGGTATGAACCACAACATCATGCTGGTCTACGCTCGCTTCGCCATGGACTGCAAGGACATCAAGAATGCCCGGGTTATCCCATTCCAGATGCCACAGGTGCCAGGCTACGGCTCGAACAGCAGTGTGAACCTGGTGCTGCAAGACATGCAGGACCGCCCGATGTCGGACTTCAACATCGACGCGACCCAATTCCTAACCAAGCTGAACGAGCGTCCAGAAATCATGATGGCCATGTCGACCTATTCAGAGCGTTTTCCGAAATATCAGGTCGAAGTCGACGCTACGCAGTGCGACCGCGCTGGTGTGACACCCGCTTCTGTGCTCCGCACCCTGGGTGCCTATTGCGGTGGCTCTTATGTAGGCAACTTCAACCAGTTTGGCAAGGTGTATCGCATCATGGCCAACGCTGCGCCTGAATATCGTCTTGACCCCTCGTCGCTCAATAACATCTTTGTGCGTGTGCAAGGTGGCAAGATGGCTCCCATCTCGGAGTTTGTCAATTTGTATGAGATTGTCGGCTCGGCCTCGGTCGATCACTTCAACCTATTCCAAAGCATCACTTGCGGTGTGATGACCGCCAGCGGATACTCGGAGGGCGATGCTCACAAGGCCATTGCCGAAGTGTTCAAAGAGTCGATGCCTAACGGCTACAGCTACGAATATGGTGGCATGTCGCGCGAGGTGGAGGAAGCGGCGGGCTCTAACGCCACGGCACTCATCTACTGCATCTGCGCCATCCTCATTTACCTGATTCTTGCATCACTCTACAACTCATGGTTCACCCCGATGGGCGTGCTGCTGAGCGTGCCCTTCGGTCTGATGGGCTCGTTTGGCGCCATCTGGCTGGTCTCGCTACTGCATCTGCCTGGCATGGAGAACAACATCTACTTGCAGACGGGTGTGATCATGCTGATCGGTCTATTGGCGAAGACCGCCATCCTCATCACCGAGTTTGCCTCAGAGCGTCGCGAACAAGGCATGAGCATCCGCGATGCTGCATTTGCCGCCTGCGAGGAGCGTCTGCGTCCCATCTTGATGACCGTAGTCACGATGATTGCGGGTATGATTCCGCTCATCATCGCCGGTGGC
>JAEEGJ010003635.1_pt1 | contig 57335 bp, 51 predicted proteins | sample 8958761 | NCBI WGS metagenome assembly JAEEGJ01 (sample SAMN16246546, study PRJNA631951) | gut metagenome | biome: gut microbiome; feature: rumen; material: RS-attached | host: Bos | place: Iran: Karaj | collected 2018-10 | reverse complement strand
CTCAGGAGATCATCGAGAAGATGCTTATCGGACGTCTCAACAAGGAGCTTAAAGAGATCTGCCTTAACGAGCAGGTTTATGTAAAGGCTGAGGACGGAAAGCAGACTGTTGGTCAGTACATTGCACAGGTTGCAAAGAACAACAATGCTAACCTTTCAATCAAGAGATTCGTTCGTTTCGAGACAGGCGAAGGTATCGAGAAGAAGAGTGAGAACTTTGCAGAGGAAGTTGCAAAGCAGGCAGCTGGTCTTAACTAATCATATTTATAGATTTACGGAGCTCCGGTTTGTTGACCGGAGCTCTTTCTATTTTGGCCAAAATGTCATATACTATTAGGGTGTGATTTTTGAAAAATATAATCAAAAATCATCATTTACAATTCAATCAAGTAAAGGTTGGTAAGTATTTTGAATCAGCTAGTTACGATCAAAGGAACCAAATCCGGCATTATCCTTGTTCTGGAGCCTACAGCTTCATTCCCCGAACTATCTGATGAAGTTGCTTCTAGATTTGCTGAAGCTTCTGCATTTTTGGGAAGTAAGAACATGGGACTTATCATCAGAGGAAGAAAGCTTTCTGATGATGAAGAGAAAAAGATAGTTAAAATTATCGAAGATAACTGTGACCTCAAGATTTTCTGCATCATTGATGAAGAATCTGATGTGGAGAAGAAATTTGAGCATATTCCCACATCACAAACTCAGCAGAGTGTTGTAAACAGTGCTGATAATGAGATATCTCAAGATGTTGATGATGGTAATGCACTGATCTATAAAGGTAATCTTAGGTCCGGTCAGGATATTTCATGCAAGCAGAGCGTTGTTATCCTGGGAGATGTTAAACCGGGAGCCAATGTTATATCTTACGGCAGTATCTTCATCTTGGGTGAGCTTCGCGGCAATGCTTTTGCCGGTGCAGGCGGAGACAGAAATGCCATTGTTATGGCGCTTAATCTTAATCCTCTTCAGGTTAGGATAGCGGATGCTATCGCTATTTCTCCTGATTCGGAGAAGGGACCCAAACTTAAATTCAAGAGAAAAAAGCTGATGGGAGCAGAGATGCAGGGTGAACCTGAGGTTGCTTATATAGAGGGCGACCACATCGTTAAGACAGCTTACGGTGCCTCTTTTCTCAGAGGGCTAAATAACTAATTGGAGGACAAAATGGGAGAAGTTATAGTAGTAACATCAGGTAAAGGCGGAGTAGGTAAGACCACCAGTACAGCCAATTTAGGTACAGGTCTTGCTAAACTCAACAAAAAAGTAGTCCTTATTGACACAGATATAGGTCTTCGTAACCTTGACGTGGTTATGGGACTTGAGAACAGGATTGTTTATAACCTTGTAGACGTGATCGAAGGTAATTGCAAACTTAAGCAGGCTCTTATAAGAGATAAGAGATATGAGACACTGTTTCTTTTGCCTGCAGCACAGACCAAGGATAAGACAAGTGTAACTCCGGATCAGATGAAGAAACTAACTCAACAGCTTGCTGAAGAGTTTGATTATGTTCTTCTTGATTGTCCCGCCGGTATCGAGCAGGGATTTAAGAACGCTATTGCAGGCGCTGACAGAGCTCTTGTTGTTACAACACCTGAGGTTTCAGCTGTCCGTGATGCTGATAGGATCATCGGACTTCTTGAAGCTAACGAGATCAAGAAGACTCAGCTTATTGTCAACAGACTTCGTGCTGAGATGATTAAAAGAGGCGACATGATGTCTGCTGATGATGTTCTTGATATTCTTGCAGTTGAGCTTATCGGCCAGGTTCCTGATGACGAGCATATCGTTGTTGCAACCAATAACGGTGAGCCTCTTGTTGGAGATAATTCTCTTGCGGGTCAGGCTTATATGAACATCTGTCGCAGAATTACAGGAGAACAGGTTCCTTTCCTTGATCTTGAGGCTAAGAAGGGCTTGTTTGGCTGGCTTAAGAAAAAATAATGGGAGGCAATATTATGAAACTTTCAGATCTTTTCAAAAAGAAGACTTCAAGTGATATTGCCAAGGATCGTCTTAAGCTTGTTCTTGTTTCAGACAGAGCATCCTGTTCACCTGAGCTTATGGCTAAGATCCGCAGTGATATCATAGAGGTATTATCCAAATACGCAGAGATCGATATGGACGGCATAGACATCAATATTACACATATTGACGCTGATGAGAACGGAGGTAAGACTGCACCGGCTCTTTATGCTAATATTCCTATCAAGAACATGAATCACAATGTGAAGTGATATCAATTCACTATATAATCATGTTAATGAGGTGCGTAACCCTAAAATGATAATAAGCACGAGCATTTAAGCTGTTTTGAGCTTGAATGTTCGTGCTTTTTGTTTGCATCGGTAGTAACGGAGCCATTTTTTTGCCATTATTTAAGCAAAGTATGAATAATTCTCATGAATTATGGTATAATGTGAATGTCATAATTACAATAATTCAGGAGATAGATATGAGTGGCAATTCAGACTTATACGAATCATTGAAGCTGGAAAATCAATTATGTTTTCCTTTATATGCTTGCTCTAAAGAGATTATCAGAAAATATAAGCCTTTTCTTGATAAGATCGATCTTACATACACCCAGTACATCACTATGATGGTTATGTGGGATAAGAAGAGTGTCAATGTCAAGACTCTTGGTGAGAATCTCTTCCTTGACTCAGGTACTCTTACTCCTGTGCTTAAAAAGCTTGAATCCAAGGGTTATATTACCAGAGAAAGATCTGATAAAGATGAGCGCAATCTTATTGTAAAACTTACAAAAGAAGGAGAAGCGCTCAAAGAATCTGCGGTTTCAATTCCTCAGCAGGTTGGCTCCTGCGTCCGTTTGACTTCCGATGAAAGCAAAAAACTTTATGAACTTTTGTATAAAATAATCGGAAAAGTGCGTGAAACGGATTGATTTTTTTATCTAATAGAAATACAATTTAAACGGTCAATGATGCGTGGTTAGTTTATGTTTTTGAAAGTCAAAAATTTAACGAATCCACGCGTTGTTTATGGAGGTAATTATGAGTTCTCATAATCATAATCATCACCACGACCCGGAGAAGATGAAAGCCATCGTCAACAGGCTATCCAAGGCAATCGGACACCTTGAGTCTGTCAAGAGGATGGTAGAGGATGATCGTGATTGTTCCGAAGTTCTTGTTCAGTTGGCAGCTGTGCGATCCGCTATTAACAATACCGGAAAAGAACTGCTTAAGGAACACATAAGTCACTGTATTGTTCATGCTATTCAGGAAGGTGATGATGATGCCGTCATTGAGCTTAATGACGCCATCGACAAATTTATGAAAACAACATGAGGTATCTCATGGAAATTGTATGTGAAAGGGGCGAACACCTTGGCTAATATTTTAAACGTAGTTAACTTTCTTATTCTTTTTCCCTTTATTATGGCGATAATAATCGGATTACTTAAGAAAGCAAGTCCGCTTAGAAGTGCTGTTATTATCATAGGCGGATTTACTATTATGGCTGCTGCAATTTATGTTGCTGTTAATGTTCTCTTGTCCGGTAATAAAGCAGACTTCGTTTATCTTGAGAACACAGAGCTTCATAATCATATTGTTGTAGCTTTGGAAGTATTTTTGATGGTACTTGTATGTTTCCTTAGTATCAAGTACAAGAAATTTTACGCAATTATTTTTTCGCTTGTTGGAACCATTCCGGTTCTGTGGATGGATCTCACAGGTAGAGCAGTAGAGGGATTAAATCATATACGTATTGATACTTTTGCTGCTGTTATGTATCTGATCGTAGGTGTTGTAGGTATTCTTATCTGTATCTATGCATCAGGTTACATGAAAGACTATCATCACCATCACACAGATGTGCAGGATCGTTCCAATTATTTCCTGGCCCTTATGTTTGTGTTCCTTGGAGCGATGTTTGGTCTCATTTCTTCAGATAATCTTGGATTTATCTATTTCTTCTGGGAGATCACAAGTGTTTGTTCATTCCTTATGATCGGTTATACAAGAACCCAGGAAGCTGTAGATAATTCATTCAGAGCTTTATGGATGAATCTTCTTGGTGGATGCGGATTTGCCGCCGGTCTTATCTATTGCAATCTTTTCCTTGGTATTGCAAACTTAAGCCAGCTTACAGGCAGCGCAGCTACTTCTAAATTCGTTATTGTTCCGGTTACACTTTTTGCTTTTGCTGCTCTTACAAAGAGTGCACAGTTTCCTTTTTCAAGGTGGCTTCTTGGTGCCATGGTCGCACCTACACCTTCAAGTGCGCTTCTTCACTCGGCAACAATGGTTAAGATCGGTGTATATATGCTTATAAGAGTGTCCCCTCTTATGTACAATACACTTACAGGTATCATGATCACTGTTATCGGTGGATTTACATTCTTTGCAGCGTCTCTTCTTGCTATTACAGTAAGCGATGGCAAGAAAGTACTTGCTTATTCAACAATTTCAAACCTCGGTCTTATTACAGCCTGTGCCGGAACCGGTACTACAGAGGGTGTATGGGCCGCTGTTATGCTTGTGCTTTTCCATGCTGTTTCCAAGTCACTTCTTTTCCAGACAGTGGGAGATATCGAGAACTGTATGCATAGTCGTGATATTGAGGATATGCACGGACTTATCATTAAGCTTCCCAGACTTGCATTTATCATGATGATAGGTATTTGCGGTATGTTCATGGCGCCTTTTGGAATGCTTGTTTCCAAGTGGGCTGCTCTTAAGGCATTCGTAGATTCTGGATCTGTATGGCTTGTTATCTTCCTTGTTTTCGGATCAGGAAGTACACTTTTCTACTGGGCTAAATGGCTTGGAAAGATCTGCACTGTTATCCATCAGTCTTTCGAGCTTGAAGATATTACACCCAGAAGCGAGATGGTTTCTATTTTCCCTCTTACTTCTATGATCGTTATCATGTGCTTTGCATTCCCATGGATGTCCACACACATGATCCAGCCTATTCTTGATGAGGCATTCCATACAAACATCCCTGATGTTATCGGTGGAAGTGATGTCATTATCATGATGATCATGGTAGCAATGATATTTATGATACCTATTGGTTCAAGAATACTTGCTATCGGTAAGAACTCTAAGATGACAATGTCTTATGTTGCAGGTGTCAACGCAGGCGATGACAGACATTATATTGATTCTTTCGGTAAAGAGAGAGCTCTTTATATGTCCAACTGGTATATGGATGAGATCTTCGGTGAGAAGAAACTTCTTTTACCCTGCATAATCGTTTCAGCTGTTCTTGTTGCTGTAATGCTTATTATTGTAGTCGGAGGTGCGTTCTGATGACTGTTTCTATTATTATTAAAGCTTTACTTTATGTTTTACTTGCTCCCTTTGTCGGAGGATTATTATCAGGTATAGACAGAGTTTTCTCTGCTCGTATGCAGGGAAGACAAGGTCCTCCTGTTTTTCAGCCTTTTTATGACGTTTATAAGCTGCTCAATAAGCAGACCACCGTTGTTAACGGCATCCAGGTTTTATTTGTAACAGCGTATCTTATCTTTACTGTATTTACAGGAGCGCTATTCTTTGCCGGCGGAGATATGCTTTTGGTATTTTTTGCGCTTTCAATGTCAGAAGTAATGATGGTACTTGCGGCTTTCTCCACAAACGGCCCTTACAGTATCATGGGTGCTCAGCGTGAGCTTTTACAGATGATGTGCTATGAGCCTATGACACTTCTTGTTGCCATCGGTTTCTATTATGCAAACGGAAGCTTCATGGTTAATGATCTTATTCATGCCAGTGTTCCTGCAATTGTACAGATACCCGGTTTCTTTATCGGATTTGTTTTCATTCTTATTATCAAACTCAGGAAGTCACCTTTTGATCTTAGTACTTCCCACCATATGCACCAGGAAATGGTTAAGGGACTTACAACCGATCTTTCAGGTGGTAACCTTGCAAGAGTTGAGATAGCAGAGTGGTATGACACAGTACTTATGATGGGTATTGTAGGTATGTTCTTTATCACAAACAATCCTATAAGTATCTTGTGGGCAGTTATTGCTTGCTCAGTTGTATTTTTCCTTGAGACACTTATTGATAATCTTTTCCCGCGTGTTAAGTACATCACTATGCTCAAGGTTACATGGGCGGTTATCCTTGTATTTGCGGGAACCAACCTGCTGATCCTTAATGTTCTTAAATAATTAAAAGGAGATAAGCAATGAAAATATCGAAATCACCATGGGTGTTACATTATGATGGCTCCAGCTGTAATGGCTGTGATATAGAAGTACTTGCTACAATGACTCCGCTATATGATGTGGAGAGATTTGGAATTATTAATACAGGTAATCCTAAGCATGCGGATGTTCTCCTTTTGACAGGCGGAATCAATGCTCAGACTGCGCCTGTAGTAAGACAGCTCTACAATATGATGCCTGACCCTAAGGTCGTAGTTGCATGCGGTATCTGTGCTTGTGACGGCGGTATCTTTAAGGAGTGCTATAACATCTTAGGAGGCGCCGACAAGGTAGTTCCTGTTGATGTATATGTTCCCGGATGCGCAGTTAGACCTGAAGCTCTTATTCAGGGCGTTGTTAAGGCTGTTGGCATTCTCGAGGAGAAGAGAAAGAAGTTAAAAGAGTCTATGAAGGCCGGTTATTGTACCGTTGATTACAGCAAGATGGCCGTTCATATGACTGCTGACGATTATGATCCCAGCACACAGTACGATGCTATTCTTACGGAAGAAGCACTTAGAGAGCAAGCTGAGGAGAAGATGAAATCTACAGCTAAGCCTGCTCCAAAGCCCGCTGCTCCTGCGGATAATTCCGGGAAAGGAGATAATGCATAATGAATACAGAATTCACAGCTGTTAATCCCAGCAATATCATAGATGAATCACAGAAGCTTAAATTTGCAGGATATCACCTTATGCAGCAGTGCGCTACAAGGATTCCGGATGCTTATGAGCTTATTTACACATTCGGAAAGGGACTTGAAGTTAAGCAGCTTAAGATCACACTTCCTGAAAATGAGGAGATTTCCAGTATCACAAGTATTTTCCCTTGTGCGTTCATTTATGAGAACGAGATGCATGATCTTTTCGGAGTGCAGATCAAGATGATCAACATTGATTTTGAAGGTAAGCTCTATCGCACAGCGATCGAGACACCGTTTAAATAATTGGAGGAACCTATATGTCTAACAGAAGTGTAATTCCCTTTGGACCCCAGCATCCGGTTCTTCCGGAGCCCATTCATCTTGACCTTGTAATGGAGGATGAGAAGGTTGTTGAAGCTATTCCTTCCATTGGTTTCATTCACAGAGGTCTCGAGAAGCTGGTTGATAAAAAAGATTTTAATGAAATGGTTTATGTTGCAGAGCGTATCTGCGGTATCTGTTCATTAGGTCACGGCCTTGGCTATTCAGAGGCTGTTGAGCATATTATGGATATCGAAGTGCCTGCAAGAGCAAGATATCTTAGAACAATCTGGTCTGAGCTTTCCAGAATTCATTCTCATTTACTTTGGCTTGGTCTTCTTGCCGATGCTTTTGGATTTGAGAGCTTATATATGGACTGCTGGAGACTTAGAGAAGAAGCTCTTGATATGTTTGAGGCTTCTACAGGCGGAAGAGTTATCTTTTCCGTTATGAAGATCGGCGGTGTCAGAAGAGATGTTACCGACGATATGCTTAAGAGCTTTGATGAGAAGATCAGTAAGATGGAGGAGGCACTCAAGGAGGTTGCAAGACCTTTCCTTGATGATGCAGCTGTTCTTACTAGACTTAAGGGAGTTGGTGTTCTTACTGCAGAGCAGGCTGATGCTCTTGGATGTACAGGACCGTTCCTTAGAGCAAGCGGTATCAACAGTGATATCAGATCCACAGGATACTGCGCTTATGGCGATATCGATTTTACTCCTATCGTTAGTACTGAAGGAGATTCATACGCACGTACAAAGTGCCGTATTGAAGAGATTTTCCAGGCATTTGATATTATCCATCAGTGTATTGCCAAGATGCCTTCAGGCGACATCGAAGTTCCTGTTAAGGGAATGCCTAACGGCGAATATATGATGAGAATAGAGCAGCCAAGAGGTGAAGCTCTTTATTATGTAAAAGCTAACGGTACTAAGTTTATTGACAGAATGAGAGTCCGCACACCCACATTTGCTAACCTTTCAGGCCTCGTTGAGATCCTTAAGGGCTGTGATCTTGCGGATGTTCCTATCCTTGTTCTTACTATCGATCCTTGCATCAGTTGTACGGAGAGATGATCAAGCAGGTATTTATGTTTCTATAATACCTATAATGGGAGATTAGTTATGGCACTTGTAAGTTTTAAGAAAACAATATTACGTAATCTTTTTTCTAAGCCCTATACCAGAAAGGCAGAGAAGGAATATCCCGAAGGCACAAGGGGACACGTAGAGAATGATATGGATGTATGCATCCTCTGCGGACTATGTTCTATTAAATGTCCTACACATGCGATCACAGTTGATAAGGCAGAAAAGACCTGGTCTATCAGGCCTATGAGCTGTATCCAGTGTAGATGCTGCGTGGACAACTGTCCTAAGAAATGTCTTTCTATGGGTACCAGATTCCAGGAACCCGGTGATGAGAAGGTTACCAAGACCTTTAAGCAATCTGAGAAGGCTATAGCTGCTCAGGAAGCTCTTATGAAAGCAGCTAAAGAGAGAGCTGCCGCAGCCGCTGCTGCAAAGGCTGCAGCTGCAGCACAGACAGGTGCGGGTAATGCTGCTCCTGCACAGGGGGCAACAGCAAATGCTGCTCCTGTTCAGAATAACGCTGCTAATAATACGCAGAGCGCAGAAGAAAAGAAAGATTGATGATTATTTCATTAAAGGTTAAAGGGGCGGTGCAAGGAATTGGCTATCGCCCCTTTATTTCACAAAAAGCAAAAGAATACAGCCTAAAAGGAATGGTTAGAAATATCGGTGCAGCTGTGGAAATCCTTGTTTCCGGCAAGGAGAATGATCTTGCTGATTTTGTTAATGCTGTTAAGACTCAGTATCCTGCAGGTGCATTTATTTTAGATGTTCAAAAAACAGTAATTCCGGATGATATGTCTTTTTCCTACGACAGTTTTGTTATAGAGGACAGTATTCCTGTAGACTTATCAGATGAACTTGCTGTTTTTTCCCCTGATATAGGTATATGCAATGACTGCTTGGAGGAACTTCTTGATCCTAATGACAGAAGATACAGGTATCCACTTATAAGCTGCGCTTCTTGCGGACCGAGGATCAGTATTGCAAACAGTCTTCCCTATGACAGAGATACCACCACAATGGAAGAGTTTGATATGTGTCCTGTTTGCAGGCGCGAATATGTTAGCGGAAGGCGAATGCATGCTCAGACTATTTCCTGTCACGAGTGCGGACCTCAGATGCTTTTGGCGGAATATAAAGCTTCTGCCGGAAGTAGTGATATCTTTTGCCGCTTTGATAAGGATGAAGCTGTTAACAGAGCTGTAGATATCCTTAAGTCCGGTGGGATTATTGGCTTAAAGGGTATTAGTGGTTATCAGCTTCTGTGCATTCCAAATGATGACACTGCAAGAAGGCTAAGATCTATAAAGGGTCGTGAAGCCAAACCTTTTGCGGTTATGTTTAGCACTGCTAAAGAAATAAAAGAATATGCTTTTGTAAGCAGTAAGGAAGAAGATCTTCTTAAATCTTCGGCACGCCCTATAGTTCTTTTAAAGAGAAAAGGAGACTTTCCCAAAGAGGTAATAAAAGCATCGGATTATATAGGTGCATTTCTTCCTTCTACGGGGGTTCATAAGCTTTTGTGTGATGCAGTAGGACCTCTTATTGCAACAAGTGCAAATAAATCAGATATGCCAATGATCATCGATGACAAGGCATTTATGGAAGCGTTTATGCCTAAAAAAGCTGACTCTTTTGATCAGTATTCCCATGTTGATGCTTTTTTATACCATGAGCGCAAGATTAATATGGCTCAGGACGACTCTGTTATGTTTGTTTGCCCGGGTTCCAAGGGAAGGGAAGTAGCGCATTTTGTAAGAAGAGCTAGAGGATATGCGCCGCTCCCCGTACTCCTTAACAAGGAATACGGCAATTGCAATGTGCTTGCTCTTGGCGGTGATCTTAAGAGCGTATTTGCATTTGGCAAAAAAGATAAGATTATGCCATCACAGTACATCGGAGACCTTGAAGACTATGATGTTTTTCAAAATTTTGATGCTTACATAGAACGCTTTGAGAAATTTTATCATTTTACTCCTGATGTTATTATTCGTGATATGCATCCTCTTTATATTTCTCATTCCTATGCCGATAAAAAATCTGCAGCTTATGATAAAAAGATTAAGATCCTGGATGTTCAGCATCATCACGCCCATGCATTATCTGTTATGGCGGAACATTCCCTTAATAGCTGCATAGGTGTATGCTTTGACGGAACAGGCTATGGAACAGACAATAAAATCTGGGGTGGAGAGTTCCTGCTTTGCAAAGGAACTGATTTTAAAAGAGTTGGAAGACTTTCTTATGTTAAGCTTTGCGGCGGCAAGGATGCTCCAAAGAAAGCTTCTCTTGTTTCCGGCTGCTATGAGGAAGCTCTTGGAATTAAAGCACTTGATGATTTTTCAAGAGCTGCACTTAAAAACAATATCAATATATTCGAAACATCCAGTATGGGCAGACTTTTTGATGCTGTCTGTGCCCTCCTTGATATAAATAAACTTAATTCCTACGAGGGAGAATGCGCTATGCTCCTTGAAAAGAGAGCTTATTCATATAGCGGAGATTACCCTCACATAAGCTTTGATATTCTTGATGATAAAGATATGCTTATTGCAGATCAGATTATGCTCTATAATGAGATAAAAAAGATTGTTGAAGAAGGTAAATATTCTGTAGAGGCCATAGCTTACGGCTTTCACATGGCTATTGTAAAGCTGGTGCTTGACATATGTATTAAGATTAGAAAAGAACATGACGAAAATAAAGTATGTCTTTCCGGCGGAGTGTTCCTTAATCGGATCTTACTTAAGGAGTGCATCAGGGTTTTGGAAGAAAATGAATTTGAAGTATATGTAAATGAGGCTGTTCCTTCAGGAGATGGATGTATATCCCTAGGTCAGGCTTATTATGGTCTTATGATGCAGGATATTTAGTTTTTATAGCTTATTAGCCTAAATTTAAGGCTTTTAGGAAGGAATAATATGTGCGTAGCTATACCCGGTACGGTAATTGAATTAAATGGTACTAAGGCAACCGTCGATTTTAGCGGCAATAAGGTTGTGGCAGAGGCGGGACTTGTTGACGTATCTATCGGTGATAAGGTTCTTGTCCATGCAGGCTGTATAATCCAGAAGATGGATGAGGAGCTGGCAAAAGAGACTATGGATCTTTTTAAAGAAATTGAGGATTTGATGGCCTGATATGAAATTTACTGATATAAAGTCTATTGCTGAAGAACTTAAAAATTATGACGGCGAAGAAGTAAGGATCATGGAGGTCTGCGGAACTCATACGGCGGCTATATCAGAGAACGGTATTCCTTCAATGCTTTCTCCTAAGATAAAGCTTATCTCGGGCCCCGGATGTCCTGTTTGCGTCACTGTTACCGCAGTGATCGACAGGCTTATTGAGTTATCTATGAGAGATGATACCGTTGTACTTACTTTTGGTGATCTTATCAGGGTAAAGGGGACAGAAAAGTCTCTAGCTGATGCTAAGGCAGATGGAGCCAAAGTTAAGATGGTTTATTCTCCTATGGAGACAGTAGAAATGGCATCTAAGGATCCTGATCATACATACGTTTTTGCGGCAATCGGTTTTGAAACTACTGCGCCTGTATATGCTTCAGTCTTGGAAGAAGCCATAAAAAGAGGACTTGATAACCTTAAACTTCTTACTTCCATTAAAACAATGCCTCAGGTTATACGCTGGGTTGTAAATAACGGCGGTGGTATAGATGGTTTTATAGCTCCGGGGCATGTTGCTGCAGTGACAGGAAGTAATGTTTTTGCAGAGCTTTCCAAAGAACTTGATCTTCCTTTTGTGGTATCAGGTTTTGAGGGAGAACAACTTCTTTTGACAATATATGCACTTGTTCGTATGAAGGGTCATAGTGGCATCAGAAACCTTTATAAGAGCGTCGTAACTACTGAGGGTAATATGAAGGCCAAAGAATTGGTTAACCGTTATTTTGAGCCTTCTGATGCTTCCTGGAGGGGCATGGGCATAATTAAAGGCTCCGGCCTTGTTCTTAAGAGTGAATATAGTAAGTACGATGCCGGAAGCTATGAGCTTGACCAAGATCACATGCCTCCCGGATGCTCTTGTGCATCCGTACTTGTTGGTAAGATAAAGCCTAATGAATGTCCTATGTTTGGCAATGCCTGCACTCCTGACAATGCTCACGGTGCATGCATGGTTTCAACAGAAGGCAGTTGCTATAACTATTTTGTTTCCGGAAGAAAGTGATATTTATGAAGATAACAATGGCACATGGAAGCGGCGGAGAATCAACGTCTGCTCTTATAAGAGATATTTTTTCCAAACATTTTAAAAATGAAATACTAGATAAGATGGAAGATTCCGCAGTGGTTGAAGGAAGTTCCAAAATTGCGGTCACAACTGATAGTTTTGTTGTTACTCCTATTGTTTTTCCCGGTGGAGATATAGGAAGACTTGCTGTTTGCGGTACTGTAAACGATCTGCTTATGAGTGGAGCGGTGCCCAAATATATAACATGCGGAGCTGTTCTTGAAGAAGGACTTGATATAGAGCTTTTGGACAGAGTCATTTCGTCTATGGCACAAACTGCCGCCGAAGCAGGCGTTATGATAGTCACAGGAGATACCAAGGTTATTGAGAACAGAGGAGATGAGCCCGGGCTTATTATCAACACCTCTGGGATTGGCTTTATTGATGAAAAAAATGATGCAATAGGACCATACAATCTTGGAGATGGCGACAAACTCATAATAACCGGTAACTTAGGTGACCATCATGCTGCGATTCTTGGATGCAGGATGGGTATTGAGAATAATATTAAATCCGATTGTGCGCCGCTTGGAGATATCGTCTCCAATCTTCAAAAAGACGGCATTGGTATTTCTGCTATGAGAGATGTTACCAGAGGCGGTCTTGGAACAGTCTTAAATGAGTTTGCAACTGCTTCTAAATGCAGGATTGAGCTTTTTGAGGAGGAACTTCCTGTAGATAAGTCTGTTCGAGAGTTCTGCGGACTTCTTGGTCTTGACCCCATTTATATGGGAAATGAAGGAAAGGCTATTATTTGCGTTCGAAGTGAGGATGCCGATAGGGCTCTTTCTATTATCAGAAGCTCCAAATACGGTGAAAACGCCGCTGTTATCGGAACTGTTTATAAAGAAAGCTCAGATAGCGCGGATTCCAGTGTTATTTTAAACACAAAACTAGGCGGCAAGAGGGTTGTAGGCCTTATGTACGGAGAGGGTCTTCCAAGAATATGCTAATTGTTGTAAAATAGCATATAAGAATTAGATGAGGTAGATATGGAATTTAAAAGAATAGATAATGAAACTGTCAACTGCATCATCACAGAAGATGATATGGATGAACAGGGAATTACAATAGAAGATCTTTTTGAAAAAAGAAAAGAAGCTATGGACTTTCTTCACGACGTAATGCGTAAAGCTCAGGAAGAAGTAGATTATAAGCCCACAGGTTCTATTACACCCTTGCAGATAACTGTTCTTCCAGATCACACAATTTCGCTTACCCTTTCTGAGACTACTTCAAGTTTTTCCGATCTTCTTAAGACCGTCACTCAGCAAAACGGCCTTTCGTTGCCGAAGGATATACTTAAAGATCTCGGTGATTGCGACAGCGAAGAGAAAATGCAAAGGCTTAACGAATATCTTCAGAATCTTAAGCATCTCACAAGTGCTATGAAGAATATGATCGTTGACAAGAAAGGCAAGAAGGACAACGGCAAAGAGAAGATCAATCTCGGAGCCGGAGCTGATGCTGATACCAGAAGAGAGATCTATGATAATATTGCCAATAAGGTTTCTGACAGGCGTAAGGATTTTGGCAGTAATGGCAATACCAAAAAAGAGGATCTGGAACGACTTAAGTTTAACGAGTACATTTTCTCTTTTGCCGATATGGCTACAGTAATAAGTTTTTGCGCTAAGGCACCCAAGGATCTTCATGTAGCAAGCTCATTATACAGAGATTCCGGTAATGGTGATTATTTCCTTCACCTTGTAAGATGCGATGAAGAAGCCAAGCGTTTTGCGTCACTCTTTACTATGGCTTATGAATTTGGACATTTCTATGCATCCAATTCATCACATATCGCGCATATTACAGAAACTTCAGAGTGCATTATTAAAGAGGATGCCCTGAAAAAGCTTGCACTTATTGCCTGATTTATAAATTACAGCTAATTTTCAGTCTCAGCATTTATGTCTTTCCAAGAGACATGGGATGCCGAGACTGTATTTTATGTAGTGAAAAAACATAAGTTTTTTTACTACATAAAATAATCTATCGCATCGGCGCGATAGGAAATTGTTGCATAAATAATGCAACCGCGCCTCGCGAAAGGGAATTTTTCTATGAGACTTAACAAATATATAGCTTCCTGCGGCGTTTGCTCAAGGCGCGAAGCAGATAAGCTTATTGAGGCAAATAGAATAACGGTTAATAACGAGTTACCTTCTTTTGGAACAGAGGTTAATGAAGGCGACGTTGTGTGCCTTGATGGCAAGAAAATCACTCCAAACACTAAGACAATAGTACTTGCCTATTACAAGCCCGTAGGAGTTGTATGCACAGAAAAAGATAAACATGCGCAGGTTACTGTTATAGATGATCTTAAGTTTCCTGAAAGGGTAACTTATGCGGGGAGGCTTGATAAAGATTCTGAAGGGCTTCTGATCATGAGTAACGATGGCAAACTAATTGAAGCCATGATGAAAAGTGCCAATAAACATGAGAAAGAATATGAGGTTACGGTAGATAAGCCTTTAAACGGAGATATTTTAAATAAGCTTTCAAATGGAGTATATCTTCCCGAACTTGATAGAACCACCAGGGGGTGCAAAGTTAGAAGAACAGGCACAAGATCTTTTAACATAATCTTGACTCAAGGGCTTAACAGGCAGATAAGGCGAATGTGCAAGGAAGTGGGGCTTAAAGTGCTTACTCTTAAGAGAATCAGAGTTATGAGCGTTGATCTTAAGGATTATAAACTATCTCCCGGTAAATTCGTTGAACTTCCGGAAAAAGAGATATTGAAATTATATTCTGCATGCGGTTTAAAGAAATAGCCCATAAATACTAATTTGCTGATATAATGGTTTCATATGATGGCTTGTGAAGGCCATTTATTCTAAATATAAGTTGGGGTGTTTGAAATGTCTTTGGATGTAAACAAAATTGAGATTAAAAACAGATATGATGAGCTTGTAAAGACCATCAAACATCACATGGATCTGTATTACAATCAGGATGAGCCTGAAATATCCGACTATGAGTACGACATGCTTATGCAGGAGCTTAAGCGGATAGAGAAGGAGAATCCTGATTTTGTTATGCCCGATTCTCCAAGTAAGATAGTTGGCGGAGTTGCTAAACGAGAAGCGGGAGTTAAGATCACGCATAATGTTCCGATGCTTTCTATTGAGGATGTATTTAATAAAGAGGATGTTGAGGCCTTTGTTAATAAGGTCCACATGAAGCATTCTGATGCTGTTTTTTCTGTTGAGCAAAAGATTGACGGACTAAGCCTATCTCTTAGATATAACAAGGATGAAAATGATGGTAAGCTCCATCTTTCTCTTGCTGAGACTAGAGGGGATGGCCTTATTGGAGAAGATGTAACAGCAAACGCTCTTGTGATTCCCGATATTAAGCAGGTTATCGATCTTCCTTATGATTATCTTGAACTTCGAGGCGAAGTTTATATGTCTCACGAGGCTTTTGATAAGTTTAATGAGGAACAGGAAAAGCTTGGTAAGAAGACTGCAGCTAATCCAAGAAACCTTGCTGCAGGTACGCTACGTCAGCTTGACCCTGCCATAACCAAAGCTCGCGGTCTTAAGATGTTTGTTTTTAATATTCAGGATGGCCCCGATGAAATCAAGGCTTCTCACTGTAAGGGACTTGATATTCTTGAAAAAGCAGGTGTTAAGACCGTTTTTCATAAGCTTTGCACAAAGGCATCTGATGTTACTGACGCAATTGATGAAATCGGCAATATGAGAGATAATCTTGAGTTTGACCTTGACGGAGCGGTAGTTAAGATAGATCAGACTTCGATGAGAGATGATTTTCCTTCAGGATCCAAGTACTCAAGCGGTCATATCGCATATAAGTACCCTCCGGAAGAGAAAATTATCGTCATGGACGAGATAATTGTTGATGTTGGCAGGACCGGTAAGCTTACATTTACCGGAAGCTTCCATGACAGAGAGACAGGTAAACCTGCAAGATTGTGCGGCACAAGCGTTTCCAGAGCAACTTTGCACAATCAGGATTATATAACAGAGAATAAAGTAGGCATCGGGGGTGAATACAAGCTCTTTAAGAGCGGCGAGATTATCCCAAAGCTAAACGGATGTGTCAAAGAGCCTGAATTTATATATGAGGCGCCTCGAATGTGTCCCGTATGCGGAAGCCACCTTGTCAGAGAAGAAGATACAGCTGATATCAGATGTGTCAATCCTACTTGTCCTGCGCAGGTTACAAGAACTATTGCTTATTTTACTTCAAGAGATGCCATGAATATCATGGGGCTTGGAGATACACTTGTTGAGGCTCTTGTATCAGACGGATATCTTAAGGATTATTCTGACATATATATGTTAAAAGAACACAGAGACGAGCTTATAGAAAAGGGACTGATCGGAAAAGAAAAGAATACCGATAAGCTCCTTGCTGAGATAGAAAAATCTAAAGCTAATGATCCTATCAGACTTCTTACGGGGCTTGCCATCAGAAATGTAGGTAAGTCTACCGCAAGAGAGCTCATGAAGCATTTTGATAATCTTATGGATTTATCCAGGGTTACAATTGATGGATTTTTGCAAATTCCTGATATTGGAGAGACAACTGCAAACGATCTGTATGATTTCTTTCACGATGACAAGAATCTTGCTATTCTTAATAAGATGCAGGAACTCGGCCTTAATATGACTGCGGTTAAGGATGAAGGCGCATCTGATAAGCTTTCCGGCATGACGATAGTCGTTACGGGTACGCTTCCTACTCTTGGAAGAAAAGAAGCTGAGGAACTTATAGTCAAAAACGGCGGAAAGCCCTCAGGAAGTGTTTCCAAGAAGACGAGCCTTGTACTTGCAGGAGAAGCTGCAGGAAGTAAGCTTACCAAAGCAAATGAGCTTGGAATCAAAGTTATAGATGAAGCACAGTTCATGGAGATGATTAAAGATGCCAATTAAAATACAAAATGACCTACCGGCCAGAGAAATACTGGAAAAAGAAAATATATTTGTAGTAGATGAGAACAGAGCGTGTCATCAGGATATCAGATCACTTCAGATCTGTATCTTAAATCTGATGCCTCTAAAAGAAGACACAGAGCTACAGCTCCTTCGCTCGATGTCCAATACTCCTTTGCAGATAGATGTTTCTTTTATGCAGATGAGTTCTCATCATTCAACCAATACTTCGCCAAACCACCTAAACAGGTTCTACAACACTTTTGAAGAACTTAGGGAACGAACCTTTGACGGACTTATCATTACAGGTGCACCCGTTGAGCAGATGCCTTTTGAGGAGGTTGATTACTGGAAAGAACTTTGTGAAGTATTTGAATGGTCAAAAACAAACGTAACATCAACATTTCATATATGCTGGGGCGCCCAGGCTGGAATCTATTATCACTACGGTATAGATAAAAAGCCTCTTAGCGAAAAGAGATTTGGCATATATGAACATAAAGTAATGAACAGAAAAGTTCCTCTTGTAAGAGGCTTTGATGACATATTTAAGCTTCCACATTCAAGACATACCGAGACTCCTTCAGAAGCTATTCATGCATGTGAAGATCTGGTAGTTCTTGCTGAATCTGAGGTTGCAGGCGTATTTCTATGCATGAATAAGTCAGGAAGCCAGATTTTTGCTATGGGTCATGCCGAGTATGACAGACTGACTCTTGATAGTGAGTACAAGAGAGATCTTTCAAAAGGCCTTGATATCAAGATGCCCATTAACTATTATCCTGATAATAATCCGGATATAAAGCCTGAACTACAGTGGAGAAGCCACGCCAACATTTTATACACCAACTGGATAAACTACTATGTTTACCAGAATACTCCGTATCAGTGGGGACAGATTCTTGATGAGGAAAAGAGAAGGCTCGCATCAAAGGGCCTAACTACCAAATTAGAATCTGAAGTATAAAAGCACGCTATAGGGGCAATGACAGCCTTCCGCGGTTGTAATTTGCTCCTAAATAAGTTAAAATATATATGTTAAGTCGTTCATTTTTAACCGGAAATCGTGCTTCAAAACGCGCTGAGCGCAAAGGAGAGTGCAATATGGGTCTTGATATGGAAAATGAAGAGCTTGAAACCAAAAACGAACTGAAGAAAAAACCAACAAAAAAGACCAAGGAGATGCTTGAAGAGAACTCGAGGCAGATTGAAGAGCTTAAAGATGAGCAGATTAAGCTCCAGGATGCACTGGGCGAAATTGATAAAGAGGAAGCTGCCATTGGCACTCGCTCTGCCCTTAAGATGAAGGTTACTCATAAGAAATTTGGCAACGGCCAGGTTGTTACTCAGGACGGCAAATACATCGAGGTTAAGTTCAAAGATGTTGTTAAGAAGTTTGTCCTTCCCGGCTGTATTGCTGATAAATACCTTGAAGTGGAAGACGAAGAGGTATATGAGTACTATGTAAAGTGCAATGAGAACCACAAAAAGCGCATGGAAACAGAGCTTAAGATCAAATCTGCAACCTACGCGATCCAGCGCCACGAAGACGCTATAGACAGACTTAATGCTAAACTGAAGTGATATTTGTTTGATAGACGAATATTTAAAAATGCTTGTTTTCGTCTGCACAGTGATTTTAGTAATTTCATAAACCCCGGAGATGCTTTCTTTCACGTTGTTCAAAAAAGTCAGCATCTCCGGGGTTTATTCAATTTAACAATCATCTGCTCGACAGAAAACAAGCATTTTCAAATATATGCATTACAGCAAATACAATACCTCAGCTTGTTTTTCTCGCGGAGTCCACTTTTCGCTGGGCGGTAGAGAGCATGAGCTTGATACGGTTAAGCTGGTTAACTTCTGATGCACCGGGATCATAGTCTATTGCGACGATATTGCAGCCCGGATACATGTTACGCATCTTCTTGATAACACCTTTACCTACAACGTGGTTTGGAAGGCAGCCAAAAGGCTGAGTACATACGATATTTGATGCACCTTCTTTGATAAGTTCAACCATCTCACCTGTAAGGAACCAGCCTTCACCTGTCTGATTACCGATATCAACAATAGGCTCAGCATATTCAACAAGCTTATAAATAGGTTCAGGAGCGGTGAAATGAACACTCTTTCTGTATGCGTTAGTAGCGCCGCTTCTAAGTTTTTCAAGAACCCATATACCAAGCTTACAAAATACAGCAGTTTTGGCTGATGTTCCAAGCTCTTTTGCCTTATAAATCTGATTGTAGAAGCAGTACATCATAAATCCGATAAGTTCAGGAACAACGGCTTCGGCGCCTTCGGATTCAAGAAGCTCTACAAGGTGGTTGTTTGCAGCGGGAGCATATTTAACAAGAATCTCGCCAACAACACCTACTCTTGGCTTAACTTCATCAGTGATCTCAATCTTGTCAAAGTCTTCAACAATCTGTCTGCATATTTTTTCGAATTTGAAAATATTAAGGTGCTTGCCGGTAATGAACTTCTTACATACTTCAAGCCATTTCTTATGGCAGGCGTCAACAGATCCGGGAACCTTCTCATAGGGTCTCATTCTGTATACACACTTCATAAAGATATCACCAAAGATAGCAGCATAAGCAGCTTTTACGAACATCTTTGCATCAATCTTAAATCCGGGATTGGCTTCAAGCTTGGAGAGATTAAGTGATACAACAGGTATCTGCTCCATTCCGGCCTTTTTAAGAGCTCTTCTTATAAATCCAATGTAGTTGGTTGCTCTACATCCACCACCTGTCTGAGACATAATAACGGCAACTTTATTAAGGTCATATTTACCGCTTGAAAGCTCGTCCATGATCTGGCCAACAACCCAAAGAGAAGGGTAGCAGGCGTCGTTATTAACATATTTAAGGCCCATATCAATTGCGTGCCTGTTATCATTTTGCATTACAACAAAATTGTAGCCACAGGAAGCAAAAGCAGGCTCAAGGATGTCAAAGTGAATAGGTGACATCTGAGGGCAAAGTATTGTATATCTTTCTTTCATCTCTTCAGTGAAGATAACTCTCTTATTGGCAGTAGAAGAGATGTTTCTGATCTTATTCTTTTGCTTTCTTACTCTGATCGCAGCAAGAAGAGAACGAACTCTGATTCTTGCGCTTCCCAGGTTATTTACTTCGTCAATCTTAAGACATGTATAGATCTTGTCAGATCCTGAAAGGATATCATTAACCTGATCGGTAGTAACAGCGTCAAGTCCGCATCCGAATGAGTTAAGCTGTATAAGATCAAGATCTTCTCTGGTTCTTACGAATGAAGCAGCGGCATAGAGCCTTGAATGATACATCCACTGGTCTGATACAATTAGCGGTCTGTCAGGTTTGCCAAGATGTGAAACACTGTCCTCAGTTAGAACTGCAACACCGTAAGAGCAGATCATATCAGGAATACCATGATTGATCTCAGGATCAACGTGATATGGTCTTCCTGCAAGCACGATTCCGTGTTTATTGTTTTCCTTCATCCATTTGAGTGTCTCTTCACCTTTGCGGGCAATATCTTTTCTCATATTGTCCATTTCAGCCCAGGCTTTTGCTGAAGCTTTTATTACTTCATCTGCAGGTATCTCAGAGAACTCTTTTACAAGAGATTTGGTAGCGACTTCAAGATTCGTAAACGCCATGAAAGGATTACGTAGTTTAACTTCGCCGTCTGTTATAGACTCTACATTATTCTTGATGTTCTCAGAATATGAAGTGACAATAGGACAGTTGTAGTGGTTGGTTGCACCGGGCACTTCTTCTCTTTCATAGAAAAGTCCTGGATAGAAGATGAAATCAACCTTCTGCTTGATCAGCCACTCAATATGACCGTGGGAGAGCTTGGCAGGATAACACTCAGACTCACTGGGTATTGATTCAATTCCAAGCTCATATATCTGATGTGTAGACCTTGGTGATAGAACAACTCTGTATCCAAGCTCTGTAAAGAAGGTAAACCAGAAAGGATAGTTTTCGTAGAAATTAAGAACTCTTGGAATACCTACGGTTCCTCTTGTGACTTTATCGGGAGAAAGAGGCTCATATCTGAACATTCTCTTATATTTATAGTCAAAAAGATTGGGGATATTATCGGCATTTTTGACTTTACCGATACCTCTTTCGCATCTGTTTCCTGAAATATGCTGACGACCACCGGTAAACTTATTTATTGTAAGTCTGCAGTGGTTAGTACATCCCTGACAGGTTGTCATGCTGGTTGTATATTCAAGCTTATTGATCTGATCTATTGTAAGCATAGTAGTTTTATAGCTTGTATCTTCATTGAATCTGTCTCTTGCTATAAGAGCAGCACCAAAGGCGCCCATGATACCTGCAATATCAGGTCGAATTGCCTCAGCTCCCGAAATGATCTCAAATGCGCGAAGAACAGCATCGTTATAGAAGGTTCCGCCCTGAACTACTATATGAGTTCCAAGATCCTTGGCGTCAGAAACCTTAATAACCTTAAAGAGAGCATTTTTGATAACGGAATAAGCAAGTCCTGATGAGATATCCGCAACATCAGCACCTTCTTTTTGAGCCTGCTTAACTCTGGAGTTCATAAATACGGTACATCTTGTTCCGAGATCTACCGGAGATTTTGCATAGAGAGCAACCTTGGCAAAGTCCTGAACACTGTAAGAGAGAGACTTGGCAAAGGTTTCGATAAATGAACCGCACCCTGATGAACATGCTTCATTGAGCTGAACAGAGTCAACTGACTGGTTCTTGATATGTATGCACTTCATGTCCTGACCGCCGATATCCAGGATACAGTCAACTTCAGGGTCAAAAAACGCAGCTGCGTTGTAGTGAGCTATTGTCTCAACTTCACCATCATCAAGAAGAAGAGCAGACTTAAGAAGAGCTTCTCCGTAACCTGTTGAACAAGCTCTTGTTATGCGTACATCTGCAGGTTTAAGCTTATATATTTCCTGAATGGAAGAGATTGCAGTCTTAAGAGGACTTCCGTTATTGCTTGAATAAAAAGAATAAAGAAGATCGCCGTCTTCGCTAATAAGCGCGCATTTAGTAGTTGTTGATCCTGCATCTATTCCAAGGAATGCGTTTCCTTTATAATCATCAAGCTTCTTGGTCTTTACTTTGTATCTGTCCTGACGATTTCTAAATTCCTTATATTCGTCTTCATTTTTGAACAAAGGATCAAGACGTGAAACTTCGGCTTCCATGACTATCTTATGAGAAAGCTTAGCTACCATCTCATCCATGGAATAAGAGACATCTTCTTTGGCATTAAGGGCAGAGCCGATAGCCGCAAAAAGATGAGAATTATCTGTATTTATAGTATGTTCCTCATCAAGCTTAAGGGTTCTGATGAAGGATTCTTTTAACTGATCAAGGAAGTGAAGAGGTCCGCCTAAGAATGCAACGTGACCTCTGATGGGCTTACCGCAGGCAAGTCCGGAGATAGTCTGATTGACAACCGCCTGGAAAATAGAAGCTGCAAGATCTTCCTTGGTAGCGCCTTCATTGATAAGGGGCTGAATGTCAGACTTGGCAAAAACACCGCATCTTGCGGCAATTGTATAAAGAGAATTGTAGTTCTTGGCATATTCATTAAGACCTGATGCATCGGTCTGCAAAAGAGCTGCCATCTGGTCTATAAATGAACCTGTACCGCCGGCACAGATTCCGTTCATACGCTGTTCAACATTACCGCCTTCAAAATATATAATCTTGGCGTCTTCACCGCCAAGCTCTATAGCAACATCCGTCTTGGGCGCAAGTTCCTTGAGAGAAGTAGAAACAGCAATAACTTCCTGTACAAAAGGTACCTCAAGATGCCCGGCAAGATTAAGTCCGCCGGATCCTGTAATAACGGGATGAAGTGTGATATTACCTGATGTTTCACGGGCTTCTTTAAGAAGATCCGCGAGTGTCTCCTGAATATTGGCAAAGTGCCTCTTGTAATCAGAGAAGATAATCTTGTGCCCGGAGTCAAGAAGAGCTACTTTGACCGTGGTTGAGCCAATATCAATACCTAACGTGTAATCCTTTGATAACATAAAAAACCTCACATTTAATAAGTAGACAAGCTTAATCATTATAATGCACCAGATGGATAAAATCAAATAAATGAGCTTTTTACAAATGGGCTAAAAAGGCTTTAAAAAGGGCGTATTTACAATAGCCTTTGCCGATGATAAAATCATTAAATCAGCTTAGTTTAGGAAACGAGGGTTATTATGGATAGATTAGTTCAAAAAATGGAAAGAAAATTCGGCAGATATGCCATACCTAACCTTACTAAATACATTATCGGGCTTTACATTGTGGGAATGATACTTCAGCTTGCTCCTGCAAATGTTAATTTCTCAGGTTTTTTGACATTGGATCCTTACATGATCTTGCATGGACAGGTGTGGAGACTTATAACATGGATATTGATCCCACCTGTTAATTTCAATTTTCTGGTTATAATCACATTGCTGTTCTATTATTATGTAGGAAATACCATGGAGCGTACTCTTGGTACTTTCAGGTATAACCTCTTTATTTTCACCGGAATGCTTCTTATGATTGTGGCTTCATTTGTGACTCTTTTTGTTTATAAGACTGTCTTCAATTTGACGCCTGAGGGGCTTTCAGTACTAATGAATGTCAATTCCATTTCTTTTAGTACGTACTATATCCAGATGATGGTGTTCCTGTCATTTGCCATTTGTTATCCCGATATGACCGTATTATTTATGCTCTTTATACCTCTTAAGGTTAAATGGCTTGGTATTTTCTACGGAGCGGTGCTTGCATTTAATGCATTTAATGCGGTTCGTGGTTCCAATTACTTCCTGTTCTTTGCAATACTTTCTCAGGCGCTGAATCTTTTGCTGTTCTATTTAAGCCTTGGGAAAATGTCTCATTTAAGACCAAGTGAGGTTAAAAGAAGAGCAGAGTTTAAGCGTAATGTACAGATAAGACCCAAGGGTATTACAAGGCATAAATGTGCTATCTGCGGAAGATCTGAAGAAGATGACCCTAATCTTGAATTCAGATTCTGCTCTAAGTGTAACGGCAATTATGAGTATTGCCAGGATCATCTTTTTACTCATGAACATAAGAAATAAGGAGTTATCATGGGAAATATAGATAATAAGGAAAAAGAGTTTGCGGAAATACTTAAATCTGTTACCAGAACCGCGCGTGAAAATAAAAACACTATTTCTAAAGCCGAGGTTATTGAGGCTTTCTCTGAGCTTGATCTTGATGAGAAGCAGCTTAATATGGTTTTTGATTATCTCAAAAATCATAAGATTGGCGTAGATGAAGAAGCTTATTTTTCTGAAGAAGATCTGACTGAGGATGAATCCAATTACCTCAATGATTATCTTGATAGCTTATCAGCCCTTCCCCAATATAATGATGGAGAGAAGCAGGCTATTACAATTTCGGCGCTTGCAGGGGATAAGGACGCACAGAGTAAGCTTATTGAAATGTACCTTCCTCTTGTTGTAGACGTAGCTAAGATGTACTCTGAGCAGGGCGTATTTATTGAAGATCTTATCGGCGAAGGCAATGTTGCTCTTACCAAGGGTGTTACCATGCTGGATGCAGTTGGAGAGCCCGGTGAAGTAGAAGGTTTCCTTTATAATCTCATGCTTGATGCCATGGAGAAAATAATAGAAGAAAATCTTGCAGAAGATGCCGGAGCACAGAAGGTTCTTAAGCTTGTACAGGAGGTCGCTGACAAAGCAAAAGAGCTTGCAGATGACCTTAGAAGGAAAGTCACTGTTAAAGAACTGATGGATGAAACCGGATGGGATGAGGATAAGATCCGCACTGCCATTGAATTTAGTGCCGACAATATCGAAGATCTTGACAGCGGAGCAGATAAGAAAAAGAAATGAATACTATAATAAATGAAGATGATTTCAAATATTATATGCAAGATATAGAGCGGTATTATTTTGGAGCCAGATATAATTATAATGAGCTCATTGCTAATGAAATCGTTCCGTTTAAATTTAAAACTGTCATAACCAAGTATTTCAAGGATGATATAGACTTTTCCACTACTCTGGAAAGTCATATCTATCATCTTACAAAGGACACCTATGATTACAAGGTTTATAAGCAGCTTAGAACCAAGATCAGAACTTCTGTTTATAAGGATCCGGACAGGAAAGAAAAGGGCTTTAAGGAAAAGGTTTATAAAATCGAAGAAATCGTAAAAATAAATCCTGAAGAAAAAGAACGTCTTGGCATGCTGGTTAGAGAAATCATCATAAGTAAGCTTGGTTTATGGGGATTTCAAGTGTAATCACATGCTTATATGTAAAAATAAAAGGCACCTCAATGCTAGTATATATCTAACATGAGGTGCCTTTTTTATGCGTTTTTAAAATCTGCAAAATGCGGATTGGCAGTTAATGGGTGCTGTTGTTCATTAAGCATCCTAAACTGTGACGGAGGATAGCCTGTACTTTTTCTAAAAGCTCTTGTAAAAGCAGTAGAACTTGCAAATCCCGCCTGATAGGAGATATCGGTTATAGAAAGCTCCGGATTTGACAACAGGTACTGAGCATAATTTATACGGAGCTGCTGGATATATTGATAGAAAGTGACGCCTGTAAATTCAGTAAATATTCTTTCGAAATGGTATTTACTAAAACCGGCATAAGCAGCTACGCTTTCAAGTGAGATATCTTCCGTAAAGTGCTCTGACAAATAGGAGCATACATTGCTTAAAGGTACGCTGTTTTTGTAGGTTGTTGTATTTGAAACAGTCTCTGATTTTTGGAAGAGATTTATGTTCTTACCGCAAAGAGCAATAAACTGCATAAGTATGGAATAGATTTCAAGCTCTCCGTATGGATCAAGTTCGGTAAAAGACATCAGGCTGTGTCCAACGCCTCTATCGCTTATTTGAACAGGCGGCGCCGAACCAAAGTACAGATCATTTATCATATCAAGCCATTTACACAATTGATGATAAATGCCCGTAGGACACGTACTTTTCTTAATATGAAGAGCAGGAGACATAAGGCGAAAGGCCTTATCGATTTCTTTTAATGCAGTAATGCCGGAAAAGTCAGCCTGCAGATACATTCTTGTTCCAAAAGAAAGTGAGCGGACTTCATGTAATACAGAAGGGCAGATGAATAGAATATCGCCTTCTGCTAAACTAAATGTCTGATTGGCACATATTACCGTATATGGATCTTTCTTTGGCCATATTATCTCGATGTCGTTATGCCAATGCGCCGGATAATCTGTGTTTTCCTGATTGATATACATTCTTAAACTTGTGTTGACCTTGTGCTGAACGCTTTCCTTAGTATTTTCGAACCTTCTTTTCATTTATCTAAAGTAATCTCCATTTTATGATCTTTTTTATAGAAAAATAAGCAATTTTGATTTATTTTAGATACGAATAAAATTGCTATAATATTTCGAATTAAGGTGAATGGTTAAACGTGAATAGTTGATTTAATAGTCATTATAGCATATACTTTAAAAAAATAAACCCAAAAAAGCAGCAAATTGTACATGATTAAATCAATCACTCGCCAAAAACTGCATATATAAAATAGCAATTTTTGTATGGTACATAGCAACTTTTCACAAGCAATTTAATCTAAATTATTTTAGAATCTTATATAACAAAGTGAATGAGATTTCACGGGAACTAATTTAAGGAGGATTAAGTATGAAGAAAAAGATTATGGCTATTTTCTTTGCAACAGTTTTTGCTGTTACAACATTGGCCGGATGTGGTAGCTCATCTGGATCAGCACCTGCTGCAGGCGGTTCTGATAGTAGCGCACCTGCTGCACAGGCTTCAGGAGATGCCGGAGCAGCTACAGGAAAGCAGACAGATGGTAAGAATCTCCCCGAACTTACAACTGAGCCCATGACAATCACTCTTTGGGATATTTCAACAGAGGATCCCGGAAAGACTAACGTTGAAGGCGCAGTTCAGAGATTCATGGCTGATTATCCTAACATCACAGTTAAGCAGACACACCAGCAGAATGATACTTACAAGCAGCAGCTCGTTGTTGCTATGAGTTCAGGTCAGTGTCCTAACATCTATTGTCACTGGGGTGGCGGCCCTATGGCTGAGTATTATAAGTCAGGATTTGCTAACGACATCACAGATATGTATGCAAAGTATGATCACCCTGAATTTGTTGATGCAGCTGTAGCTCAGTCAACATATGACGGCAAGATGCTTGCTATTCCTTTCAGCGGACTTACAGGCTGCGATATTTTCTATAACAAGACAATCTTCAAAGATCTTGGTCTTGAAGTTCCTAAGACATTAGATGAACTTGAGGCCGTATGTGAGAAATTAAAAGAAAACAACATCATTCCTTTCGCCCTTGCAAATGCTTCAAAGTGGACAGGATCAATGTACTATATGTATCTTGTTGCTCGTCACTCCGGAAATGCTGAATTCGATGCAGCATACACACAGGAGAACGGTGGTTCATTCACAAGCCCTGCATTTATCTTTGCAGGAGAGAAGATCCAGGATTGGGTAAAGAAGGGTTATTTCCCCGATGGTGTTAACTCTCTTACAGCTGATGATAACCAGGATAGAGCACTTCTTTATGACGGATCCGCAGCAATGATGCTTCACGGCTCATGGCAGGTTTCCGCTATTAAGCAGGATAACGAAGAGTGGTACAACGAGAATATCGGCGTATTCCGTTTTCCCGAGGATTCAGAGGCTAAGGCTAAGGGTGTTCCTCAGGACGTTGAGATCGGAACAGCTATCGGAATGGGCTTGACATTCAACTGTTTCAAGGAAGATGGTTCTGTTGATCAGGATATGCTTGATGCTTGCTATGTTCTTGCTACACAGTACTTCAATGACGATACATACAATGAGGCTCAGTTCTCAACAGGAACTATTCCTTCAATCAAGGGATTTAATGAGAACATCGATGATCCTAACAATAAATATATCATCGATGAGTTCTTCAAAGCTTCTAATGTGCAGCTTTGGTATGATCAGTACCTTCCTGCATCAGTTACAGAAGTTCATAAGGACTGCATGACAGAGCTCTTTGGTCTTGAAAAGACACCTGAGCAGATTGGCCAGGAGCAGGATGAGGCAATGAAGAAAGCTCTTGCTGAGAAATAATAAAGATTTATAGCATATTTATGTATGCGAATAGTATTCAGTAATCCGCATATACGCTGCGGCTGATAAGATGAATTGGCTGCCTGCAGAGATTAACCCCCTGCGGGCAGCTTTTGAATAATCGCGGCGGGAAGGAGATAACGTGAAAAAAGATAATAATGTCAGCCTTGCTCGGGCTAAAGCGAGAAGTACTGCCAGAGCGGCAACGGTGTTTCTGATACCGGCGCTTTTACTTATTGCAATTTTTATTGTATATCCCGTTATTGATACGTTTGTTATCAGTGAATATAAGTGGAACGGTATTTCAGCAGACAGAATATTTATTGGAATGGACAACTGGCGTGCACTTATTCATGATGCAATGTTCTGGGAATCCTTTAAACACAACTTAATAGTGATGGTATTTTCTATCCTATTGCAGATACCTCTGGGAATGTTACTTGCTACCTTCCTTGATGCAGGCGGAAAGAAGTTTAATATTTTCAAAATAATATGGTTTCTTCCTTATCTTATGAGTTCAGTTGCTATCGCATTCCTTTTTGTATATGCCCTTGCAACTAACGGTGGTATTATATCATCACTTGCCACAATCATACAGGGTAAGAGAACTACAGTTGATCTTTTGGGGACTGCACCAAATGCTCTTTATACAGTTATTGGCGTTATGGCTTGGCAGTTTACACCTTTTTACATGGTTTATTTTATTGCAGGTTACGGCAATATCGATACTTCAGTCTATGAGGCAGCTATCATCGATGGTGCCACAAGATGGCAGTATATCAAGCATATTGCGATACCTCTCCTTGGCCCTATCTTTAAGACGGCATGCACAATGTCTCTTATAGGTTCACTTAAATACTTTGATATGATCTGGAACATGACTCAGGGTGGCCCTGCAGGATCTACAGAGCTTATGGCTACTTATATGTATAAGCTTTCGTTCCAGCAGTTCAACATGGGTTACGGATCTACGGTGGCAGCCGGAATGTTTATTCTAATCACTGCTATAGCCCTGATCTTTAACAAGCTATTTAAGGTTAAGGAGGACTATTGATATGGCAAAAGACAATACGAAAGAAACGGATTATCGTAAGTCAAAAATAAAATCAATAATAGCATGGACCATAGCAATTATTTTTGCTTGTGTTCAATTGGTGCTTACGCTAACTCCGTTCTTCTTTATGATAATAAACTCATTCCGCAAGCAGTTTGATATGCTGCAGCAGGGTGTATTCCATTTACCGGATCCATGGTTTACAGAGAACTATGTAACGGTTGTGACACACGACTTCTTTGGATATTTCTTTAGAAGTGTCATCGTTGTGTCTATATCTCTTGTGCTTATGCTTATTATTTCTTCATTTGCTGCTTATCCACTTGCCAGAATGAAGTTTAAATTAAATCCATTTATATATGCAGCAATCGTTGCAATGATGTCAGTACCGATGCATGTAACTCTTATACCTATTTTTAAGATGACAACAATGATCGGTTTTAATGACACTCTTAAGTCACTTATAGGACCCTATGTTGCATTTGCTCTTCCTATGTCTGTCTTCATCCTGACAGCATTTATGAAGACTATTCCAAAGGAGATAGAAGAGTCTGCTGAAATTGACGGATGTAATAAGTATAAGAACTTTTTCCTTATGATCTTACCTCTGTCCAAATCAGGTCTTTCAACCCTTGCTATCTATAATGGAGTTGGAATGTGGAATGAATTTGCTTTTGCAAATACTCTTATTCTTAGCCCTGAGAAAAAGACACTTCCTCTTGCGCTTGGACAGTTTAAGGGAGAACACTCACTTAATATTCCTATCAACATGGCGGTTCTTACTTTATCAGTACTTCCTATGATCATATTGTTTATCATTTTCCAGGATAAACTTGTAAAAGGTATGATGGCAGGCGCTGTTAAGGGTTAATAACAGAAAGAGGGGCTTTCTTATGGTTATTTATGTAGATGTAAATGCTTTACACGATGGAAACGGCAGCAAGAATCTTCCGTTTAAAAGAATTAATGAAGCTGCCAAGATTGCTAAACCGGGGGATGAGATACTTGTTGCTCCGGGAGTTTACAGAGAATATGTCAATCCCATAAACGCAGGAACGGAAGAGGAGCGTATAGTTTATAAGAGCAGTGAGCCGCTCGGTGCAATTATCACAGGAGCTGAAAAGTTGACGGATTGGACCAAATTTAAGGGTGATGTTTGGGTAACCAAAGTTAAGAACAGTATCTTTGGAGAATACAATCCATATACTACGCTTGTTTACGGAGATTGGTATTTTGCTACTCCGAATAAACACACAGGTTGTGTTTGGTTAAATGATGAAGCACTTTATGAAGCTTTGAGCATCGATGAATGTCTTGAAGCCAAAGTATATGAATGCTCATGGGATCCCGAGAACTCAAAGAGAAAATGGTATGCAGAGCAGGATTCTAATACCGATGAAACTATTTTCTATGCTAATTTCGGCGGCGCAGATCCCAACAAAGAAAATGTTGAGATCACGGTCAGACGTGAATGCTTTATGCCAAGCAAAGAAAGAATCGGATATATCACCGTTAGCGGCTTTAATATCAATAAGGCCGCAACAACATGGGCACCGCCCGCAGCATATCAGGACGGTATGATCAGCCCTCATTGGAGCAGAGGCTGGATTATTGAAGATTGTGAGATATGGGGAAGTAAATGCGCCGGAATCTGTCTTGGACGCTATTATGATCCTGAAAACAGCAATTTCTATACAACCAAGCATGTAAAGAGTCCCACTCAGATGGAGAGAGATTCTGTTTGCCGTGGTCAATTCTATGGTTGGATCAAAGGAAAGATAGGCGGACATATTATCAGAAGAAACAACATTCATCACTGTGAGCAGGGCGGTATTATCGGCCGTATGGGTGGTGTTTTCAGTACCATTGAAGATAATCACATTCATCATATCAACAACATGATGGAGCTTGGCGGAGCAGAGATTGCCGGCATTAAGATGCATGCAGCCATCGATGTTACAATGAGAAGAAATCATATTCATCACTGCACAATGGGAATCTGGTGTGACTGGGAAGCACAGGGTACAAGAATTACGCAGAATCTTTTACATGATAATGAGCGCCCTTCATTTGCCACACAGCTTGAGGGCGGAATGACATGTCAGGATATATTTGTAGAAGTAAGCCATGGACCGACGCTTATAGATAACAATATTCTTTTATCCGATGTATCACTTCGAATTGCCACTCAAGGCGTTGCGATGGTTCATAATCTTTGCGCAGGTTCTTTTACCTTCGTAGGAGACGGAACAACATGGAGATATACTCCTTATCATATGCCTCATAGAACGGAAGTTATGGGCTTTATGACCATTCTTCACGGAGACGACCGCTTCTATAATAATATCTTCATACAGAAATGGCCTTCGGAAGACTGGGTTGTAGGAAACGATTCAAGGCCTGAGGATAAGTATACTGAAAACAGAAAGGTCGGAACATACTGTTTTGATGAGTATCCAACTTTCGATGAGTGGATCCTGCAGTTTGATATGGAAGAAGAGTATCCCAATATGAGAAAGCATGAATCCGCTCATTTTGGTCACTTACCTGTATGGATTGACGGGAATGCTTATTTTGAGGGTGCTACCGGTTATAAAAAAGAAAAGAATGCATTTATCGATAACTCCGGAAAAGTTCATGTGGATGTTATTGAAAAGGACGGAAAGTACTTCCTTGATACCAATATCTATGATGCTCTTAAGGGCTTTAAGGTAGACATGATATCAACAGAAACTCTGGGTGAAGCGTTTGAACCTTCGCAAAAGTTTGAAAACCCCGACGGAACACCGATCACATTTGACAGTGATTATCTCGGAGAACATCGCAGAGCAGAAGTTATTCCCGGGCCTTTTGCAACAGCGGAAGATGCTAAGAAAGAGCTTTACGGAAAGCTTTCAATTGAGTAAAGTCTGTTGAATAAAAAGATTATAGAGCATAAAAATAGAGCGGTGAGTAAATCACCGCTCTTTAAATTCATGTTTATAAGAGATTAAGCTCTCTCAACTTTGTTTGATCTAAGGCAAGCTGCACATACATGCATTCTCTTTGTTCCGCCGTTTACCTTAACTGCAACGTGCTGAACGTTAGACTTCCAAACTCTGTTAGATCTTCTATGAGAATGGCTTACGTTGTTACCGAAATGAACGCCCTTGCCACAAATATCACATTTAGCCAATTTTGACACCTCCTTATAAGCCATGTAATCAAATTCTATAGCAATATTGTGCTGCTTTGTTCGCAACATTGATATATTAGCAGAAACATATACAGAATGCAAGTAAAATATGCAAAAATTGTAGTTTATTTTTTGGAGAACTGCTATTATAATACTATATGTATGCGAAAACGGTGGTCCCATGGGCTATCGCATTAAGGAGGAATAATATGAAGGCTTCTTCTATGAACACTCACATGGGTAGTATATCAATCGATAACGAGGTTATAGCTCAGTACGCAGGTGCTGTTGCAATGGAATGCTTTGGTATCGTAGGTATGGCCAATGTCAATGTTAAGGACGGACTTGTCAGCCTTTTAAAGATCGATTCTATGACAAGGGGTATCAACGTATCTCTTGATTCCAATAATAAGCTTATACTTGACTTTCATGTCATTGTTGCTTATGGTGTTAGTATTTCGGCAGTGTCTGATAACCTTATAGACAATGTTAAATATAAAGTAGAAGAATTTACTGGACTTGAGATCGAGAAGATTAACATCTATATCGAGGGTGTCCGCGTAATTGATTAATTCTATCGACTGCAAGTTCTAGGAGGATTTTTGTTTTGAGTAATAATGTAATTGACGCTAAGATGTTGTCAAAAATGTTCTTGACCGGTGCCAAGAATCTCGAAGCTAAGAAAGAATGGATCAACGAACTTAATGTTTTCCCCGTTCCCGACGGCGATACCGGTACCAACATGACAATGACCATCATGTCAGCAGCCAAAGAGGTTGGATCTCTTGGCGACAACGCAGATATGTCTGCAATATGCAAAGCGATTTCTTCAGGATCTCTTCGCGGAGCAAGAGGTAACTCCGGAGTTATCCTTTCTCAGTTGCTTAGAGGTTTCACAAAGGTTGTAAAAGAGCACGACGAAGTTAATGTAAGTATTCTTGCCGAAGCTTTTGATAAAGCTGTAGAGACTGCTTACAAGGCAGTTATGAAGCCCAAGGAAGGTACGATTCTTACCGTTGCCAAGGGTGCAAGCGAGAAAGCACACGAGCTAGCTGTAGAAGGTACTGAAGATATCGAGTTTTTCTGCAGCGAAGTCATTAAATACGCAGACGAAGTTCTTGCCAAGACTCCCGATATGCTTCCTGTTCTTAAACAGGCAGGTGTTGTGGATTCCGGCGGACAGGGTCTTGTACAGGTTCTTAAGGGTGCTCTTGACGGATATCTCGGCAAAGAGATCGATCTTACCATTACAGAAGAGCAGGTTACTCCCGGTGCCAAGACAATGGGAGAGCCCAAGGAAGAGGATATCAAATTCGGTTATTGTACAGAGTTTATTGTTCTTCTTTCTAAGCCTCTTAATATTAAGCAGGAGATTGATTTCAAGAATTTCCTTGAATCCATCGGTGATTCGATCGTTATGGTTGCAGATGATGAGATCTGTAAAGTGCACGTTCATTCCAACGATCCCGGACTTGCGATCCAGAGAGCTCTCATGTACGGTCAACTTTCAAACATGAAGATTGACAACATGAGAATGGAGCACAGAGAGAAGCTTTTCCATGAGAACAACGACGGATCATGGGCTGAGATAGAGACAGAGATTAACGGAGCTGCAGAGCTTACACCCACATATCTTCCCGGTGATGATATCCCTATCGGAAAGAAGGTTGAAACAGAAGCTCCCAAGGCTGCTGAACCTGAGATGCCTCACAAGGAAGTCGGCTTTGTAACCGTATGCGCAGGTTCCGGACTTGCCGATATCTTCAGAGGACTTGGCGTAGATTACGTTATTGAGGGTGGTCAGACAATGAACCCTTCTACAGCTGATATTCTCGATGCTGTTGATAAGGTCAATGCCGATACCGTTATTGTACTTCCTAATAATAAGAATATTATTCTTGCGGCAAATCAGGCAGCTATCATGTCGGAAGACAATGATTCCGAGAAGAAGATTGTTGTAGTTCCTTCAAAGACTGTACCTCAGGGTATCACAGCGATCATCAACTATGTGCCCGATACTCCTGTCGATGACAATGTTGCGGCTATGACAGAGGCTCTCGGAACAGTTAATACAGGTGAAGTTACTTACGCCGTAAGAGATACTGTTATAGATGATGTTCAGATCAAGCAGGGTGACTACATGGGTATCGGAGATTCCGGTATTCTTGCTGTCGGCGGCGAGATAGCCGATGTTACATTCGATATGCTCGATAAGATGATGAACGATGATCTTGAGCTTATCAGTGTATATTACGGTGATGAAGTTGACGAGAAGGACGCAGAAGCTCTCAGAGAGAGAATCTCCGAGAAATTCCCTTCATGTGATGTTGAACTTCAGTTTGGCGGACAGCCTATTTACTACTACATTGTTTCTGCAGAATAAGGTATAATTTAAATATCGATTTTCTTATAAGCCGGGTTTATTTTTACCCGGCTTATATTTTAATAAGTAATCAGCAGATGAGGTTTTGTTATGGGAGAAAGAGAACTTTCCGAGCTTATTACCGACCTTAAAGGAGTCGGCGACAAGACAGGTAAGCTTTTTAATAAGTGCGGTATTTATACATGTGGGGATCTTTTGACCTATTTTCCGAGAGATTATGACTATTTCGGTGATGTCAAAAATGCTTGCGATGCCTCGGAAGGACAGATGTGCGCAATGAAGCTCACCATTGTCGGTTCTGTTTCAAAAAGACGTGTTCGTAATCTTTCAATTCTTTCTTTTGAAGCCGCGGATCAAACCGGCAAGATTAAGATGACATATTTTAACGCGCCTTATCTTATTAATAGTCTAAAATCCGGAACAACGCATATTTTCAGAGGAATCACCCGTAAAAAGGGCAATTTCTTTTACATGGATCAGCCAAAGATGTACAAGATTGAGGAATATGCTGCTTTATCGGGTAGTATGAGACCGAAATACTCACTTGTAAAAGGACTTACCAATAATGCAGTGACCAAGGCTGTAGAACAGACCTTTATAAACGCCGGCAAGCTTGAAGAATATCTTCCGGAAGATTTGATAAATAAGCTTAATCTTGTATCTTATTCAGAAGCTGCATACGGAATCCATTTCCCAAAGAATTCAAAAGAACTTGAGGATTCCCGAAGAAGGCTTGCTTATGATGAATTTCTTTTATTTATTTTAAAGCTTCGACTTTTAAAGTTGTCGCAAAAAGAGATTCTTAACTCTTTTCCCATGATAGAAGTATCTGATGTAAACAGATTATTGGAACAGCTTCCTTATGATCTGACCGGCGCGCAGAAAAAAGCATGGAATGATATATTAAACGACCTTTCGGGAAAACAAGTGATGAACAGGCTTATTCAGGGTGATGTTGGTTCAGGTAAGACTATCATTTCGTTTATGGCTCTTTTGACAGCTGCGGCAAACGGATATCAAGGCGCTATAATGGCACCGACGGAAGTACTTGCAGCGCAGCATTTTGAGAATTTCAAAAAGATGATAGATAAATACAAGATTACTGCGCTTAAACCGATTCTTTTGACAGGATCTCTTTCCGCAAAAGATAAGAGAAACGCACAAGAGCTTATCGCAAACGGTGAAGTTAATTGTATCATCGGAACCAATGCCCTTATTCAGGAAAAAGTCAGTTATAAGAACCTTGCTTTGGTCGTTACCGATGAGCAGCACAGATTCGGCGTAAGACAAAGAGAATCTCTTGCCGGAAAAGGTGAAAACGTGCATGTTCTTGCAATGAGCGCGACTCCGATTCCACGTACTCTTGCGATCATCTTATACGGAGATCTGAGTATTTCTGTTATCGATGAGCTTCCGAAAGGACGACTTCCGATCAAGAACTGCGTTGTAGGAACCGATTACAGAGATACCGCCTATAAATTTATCAATAAACAGGTGGAAGAGGGGCACCAGGCTTATGTCATCTGCCCGATGATCGAAGAGGGCGAGCTTAACGGTGCGGAAAATGTCATGGATTATGCGGAAAAACTTCGCTCCGCACTTCCTTCAAACATACAGGTGGGAATACTTCACGGTAAGATGAAACCCGCTGTAAAAGATGAGATAATGGAGTCTTTTGCAAGGAAGGACATCGATGTTTTGGTTTCAACAACGGTTATCGAAGTCGGAATCGATGTTCCCAACGCTACTGTAATAATGATCGAAAATGCCGAAAGATTCGGCCTATCTCAGCTACATCAGCTAAGGGGAAGAGTCGGAAGAGGAGATGCGCAATCATATTGTATCTTTATCAATACTTCTGAATCGGATGAGACCAAGAAAAGACTGGATATTATGAACAGATCTAATGACGGTTTTGAGATTGCAAGGGAGGATCTGGAGCAGCGCGGTCCCGGAGATCTTTTCGGCGTAAGACAGAGCGGTGAACTGTGTTTTAGAGTTGGCGATATCTATCATGACAGCAATCTTGTAAAAGAAGCTGCGATGGACGCGGACAGAATTTTGGCAAATGATCCGGAATTGTCTCTTCCACAACATAGTGTGTTAAAGAATAAGATAAGCACAAAATCTGCAAATTTTATTGACTTTACAACGCTATAAAAGTAAACTTATTTTATTAAACAGGATGAAAATAGGAGGATTATCGGCATTTTTGTCGAAATTGCTAGAATGGCTAAAGTTGCGATAGTTACGGACAGTAACAGTGGAATTACACAATCACAGGCTAAGGAACTTGGCATATATGTTGTACCGATGCCCTTTATGATAAATAACGAAGAGTTTTTCGAAGATATCAATCTTACTCAGGAACAGTTTTATGAGAAACTCACGGGTAACGCCGAGGTTTCGACCAGTCAGCCCACACCCGATTCTCTTATGACACTTTGGGATGAGCTTCTCAAAGAATACGATGAGATAGTTTATATCCCTATGAGCAGCGGTCTTTCAGGTTCTTGTCAGAGTGCATTTATGCTTGCCGGCGAGGAATATGAAGGCAAGGTCTTTGTTGTTGATAATCAGAGAATATCCGTGACACAGAGACAGTCCGCAATAGATGCCAAGGCTATGGCTGATGCCGGCTTTTCTGCTGAAGAGATTTCCAAAAAGCTTTTTGATACCAAATTTGAGTCCAGCATTTATATTATGCTCGATACTCTTTATTATCTTAAAAAGGGCGGAAGGATCACACCCGCAGCGGCTGCGCTCGGAACGCTTTTAAGACTTAAGCCCGTTCTGCAGATCCAGGGTGAGAAACTTGATGCTTTTGCCAAAGCTCGTACAACTTCTCAAGGTAAGAACATTATGCTTACAGCCGTTAAGAACGATATTGAGAACAGATTCGGCGGTATGGAGGCAGGCGACTTCTGGATAGAAATAGCCTATTCTCATGACACCGAGACTGCCAATGAATGGAAAAAAGAGGTAGAGGCTGCATTCCCCGGCCACGAGGTTCATATGGATCCTTTATCTTTATCTGTTTCATGTCATATAGGACCCGGTGCGCTTGCTCTTGCGGTCACAAGAAAACTGCATTTTTGATGCGGTAATAGATTATTTTGATATTAAAGTTTTGCAAAGGGGTTTACACAAATGGCTTCATACGAACAATATGATGCTTCCAGTATCACTGTCTTAGAAGGTCTTGAAGCGGTCAGAAAGCGTCCCGGTATGTACATCGGAAGCGTGACCACAAGAGGCCTTAATCACCTTGTTTACGAGATTGTAGACAATGCGGTTGATGAACATCTTGCAGGTTTCTGCACACAGATCCATGTAACATTGGAAGCCGACGGCTCAGCCACGGTAGAAGATAACGGACGAGGAATTCCCGTTGGAATGCACGCTAAGGGCATCACAGCAGAGCGTGTTGTTCTTACCATGCTTCATGCCGGCGGTAAGTTTGATAATAATGCATATAAAACAAGCGGAGGTCTTCACGGTGTAGGTTCATCCGTAGTTAACGCTCTTTCTACAAGAATGAGTGTCAGGATAAAAAAAGACGGATTTATCTATGAAGACAGCTATGAGAGAGGAATTCCCACAACCAAACTTAATAAGGGACTTCTCGATCCTGTCGGAACAACAAAAGAAACGGGAACAACCATCAACTTCCTTCCCGATGACACTATTTTTGAAAAGACAAGATTCAAAGAAGATGATATAAAATCAAGGCTTCACGAGACTTCTTATCTCAATCCTTCACTTACTATCATTTTTGAAGACAAAAGACCCGGCGTCGAGGAATACATTGAATTCCATGAACCCGACGGAATCACAGGCTTTATCAAGGATATGAACAAATCCAAAGAAGCCGTGTGCGACGTTGTTTCTTTTAGCGGAGAGAGCGAAGGCGTAGAAGTAGAAGTTGCTTTCCAGTACGTCAATGAATTCCACGAGGATGTTCTCGGATTTTGTAATAACATCTATAATGCCGAAGGCGGTACGCATCTTACCGGCTTTAAGACAATGTTTACCAATATCATCAATCAGTACGCAAGAGAGCTTAATATATTAAAAGATAAGGATGCCAACTTTACCGGTACCGATGTTAGAAACGGTATGACCGCGGTTATTTCGATCAAGCATCCCGATCCAAGATTTGAAGGTCAGACCAAGACCAAGCTTGATAACCAGGATGCAGCCAAGATCGTATCCAAGATAACCAATGATGAGGTCACAAGATTTTTTGACCGTAATTTGGAGTGCCTTAAGTCTATCATCGGCTGCGCAGAAAAGGCAGCAAAGATCAGAAAGACTGAAGAAAAAGCCAAGACGAATATGCTTACCAAGCAAAAGTATTCTTTTGACTCAAACGGTAAGCTTGCAAACTGCATAAGTAAAGATGCTTCCAAGTGCGAGATCTTCATCGTAGAGGGAGATTCTGCGGGTGGTAGCGCCAAGATGGCAAGAGATCGTAATTATCAGGCGATCCTTCCCATCAGAGGTAAGATTCTTAACGTCGAGAAAGCAAGTATCGACAAGGTTCTTGCTAATGCCGAGATCAAAACCATGATCAATGCATTCGGATGCGGTTTTTCCGAAGGATACGGCAATGACTTTGATATTAACAAGCTAAGATATGACAAGATCATCATCATGGCCGATGCCGACGTCGACGGTGAACATATCGCGACACTTCTTTTGACTTTATTCTACAGATTTATGCCGGAGCTTATCTATCAGGGGCATGTATATATCGCCATGCCGCCTCTTTACAAGGCTATGCCTTCAAAAGGCAAGGAAGAGTATCTGTATGACGACAATGCACTTACCAAGTACAGAAATACTCATAAAGGCAGCTTTACACTTCAGCGCTATAAGGGTCTTGGTGAGATGGATCCCGCGCAGCTTTGGGAGACAACACTCGATCCCGAAAGACGACTTCTCAAGGCTGTTGAAATTGAGGACGCCAAGATGGCTTCTCATATGACAGAGCTTTTGATGGGCGTTGACGTTCCACCCAGAAGAGAGTTTATTCATCAGCATGCGACAGACGCAGAGCTTGATATTTAAGATTTTTTTACCAATAATTTGGAGTGATTTATGGAAGACAGAATTATCAGAACCGAATATTCGGACATAATGCAAAAGTCATTCATAGACTATGCGATGAGCGTTATCGTTGCGCGTGCGCTTCCCGATATCAGAGACGGTCTTAAGCCCGTTCAGAGAAGAACTCTCTACGATATGTATGAGCTCGGAATAAGATATGACAGGCCTTACAGAAAGAGTGCCAGAATCGTCGGTGATACGATGGGTAAATATCATCCTCACGGCGACAGTTCAATCTATGACTGTCTTGTTGTAATGACGCAGGACTTCAAGAAGATCGTTCCTCTTGTCGACGGTCACGGTAACTTCGGTAACATCGAGGGTGACGGCGCTGCCGCAATGCGTTATACAGAGGCTAGACTTTCCAAGATAACACAGGAAAACTTCCTTGAAGATCTGGACAAAAACGTAGTTGATTTTCTTCCCAACTTTGATGAGACCGAGAAAGAACCTGCGGTTCTTCCCGTTAAGATACCGAATTTCCTTATAAACGGATCGGAAGGTATCGCCGTTGGTATGGCTACAAGTACGCCGCCTCACAATCTTGCTGAAGTTATCGATGCCGAGATCGCATATATTCAGGATGATACACTTACAACCGCTGATCTTATGAAATACATAAAGGGACCCGATTTCCCCACAGGCGGTATCGTTATAAATAAAGACGAACTTAAAGATATCTATGAGACAGGTACAGGTAAGATCAGAGTTCGCGGTAAGGTTGAAACAGAAAAGGGTAAGAACAGTCATATAAATCTTGTTATTACCGAGATTCCTTATACAATGATTGGTGCCGGAATCGGTAAGTTTATGGCAGATGTTGCCGAGCTGGCCGAGAAGAAGATTACCAATGACATTATCGATATTTCCAACCAGTCTTCCAAAGAAGGTATCAGAATAGTTATCGAACTTAAGAAGGACACCGATGTTGAGAACTTCACCAATCTTCTTTACAAGAAGACCAAGCTTGAGGATACCTTCGGTGTAAACATGCTCGCTATCGACAACGGAAGACCGGAAACAATGTCTCTTAGAGATATCATGCGTGCATGCGCAGATTTCCAGTTTGAAGTTGCGACAAGGAAATATACGACTCTTTTAAAGAAAGAGCAGGAGAAAAAAGAGATACAGGAAGGCCTTATCAAGGCTTGCAATGTAATCGACCTTGTTATTGAGATACTAAGAGGCTCCAAAGACAGAGCAATGGCTAAGAACTGTCTTGTTAACGGTGTTACGGACGGGATAAACTTTAAATCCAGAGAATCCAAAGCAATGGCTGCACAGCTTCTTTTTACTGAGCCGCAGGCAGATGCAATTCTTGAGATGAGATTATATAAGCTCATCGGACTTGAACTTGACGCTCTGATCAAAGACCACGAGCAGACTGTAGCCAATATCTACAGATACGAGGATATCCTGGACAGCCACGAATCAATGTCCATGGTTATCCAGAATGATCTTAACAGGATCAAAAAAGAGTATAAGGCAGAACGTAAGACACTTATCGAGAATCGTGAGACTGCCGTATACGAAGAAAAGCCAATCGAAGAGATGGATGTTGCGTTTATTATGGATAAGTTCGGATATGCCAAGACTATCGACGCAACAACATATGAAAAGAATAAAGAGACTATTGAAGCCGAATTCAAGTTCTCATTTATCATGAAGAATACAGGTAAGGTATGCTTCTTTACCAATACAGGTAATCTGCATACGGTAAAGGCTACAGATCTTCCTCAGGGCAAGATGAGAGACAAGGGTGTGCCGATTGACAACGTCAGCAATTTTGATACTTCCAAAGAGACTATCGTTCTTGCATCAAGTCAGTCAGACCTTAATCTTTACAGAGTTCTTTTCACAACCAAAACTGCAATGATGAAGGTTGTAGACGGCGGTGAATTCGATGTTTCTAAGAGAACGGTCGCTGCGACCAAATTAAATGATAATGATGAAGTTGTAAGTGTAGAGATACTACATGAGCAAAAAACTGTTATACTTAAATCAAACGAAGGTTTCTTCCTTAGATTTTATGTTGAGACTATACCTGAGAAAAAGAAAGCTGCTGTCGGCGTAAGAGGAATGAGACTTGGAAAGAATGACTTCATCAGAGATGTCTATTATTTAAATGACATGGAAGAGAAGCAGGTTGAGCATAACGATAAAAAGGTTGAGCTTAGCCATCTTAAGATCACAAGCAGAGATACAAAAGGCACGAAGGTGAGATTATGAGAGTAATTGCAGGTTCGGCAAGAAGACTAAAACTTGTCACTCCTGAAGGAAATGATACCAGACCTACACAAGACAGGATAAAAGAGACATTATTTAATATGATACAGAATCAGGTTCCGGGATCGGTATTTATTGATCTGTTTTCCGGAAGCGGAGGTATCGGTATAGAGGCTTTATCGAGAGGCGCAACAAGAGCATATTTTGTCGAGAATGCCGCAGCGCCGTACAAATGCATCCTTGCCAATCTTAAGACAACACACTTCGAGGAAGATGCCACTGTTTTTAAGCAGGACGTGGTTATAGCTCTTCGAAATATACACGAAAAAGAAGTTGATATCATCTTTATGGATCCTCCGTATCACGGAGATCTATATGAAAGAACTCTCGCTCAGTTACAGGCAATGAGTTATGTGACAGAAAATACTATGATCATTGCCGAGAGCCCCGTTGACCTCGATTTTTCTTTTGCCGAGGATTACGGATTTGAAGTCAGAAGAGAGAAGGAATACAAGAATAATAAGCATGTATTTCTGTATAGAAAGGACAAAGCATGAAGGTAGCGGTTTATCCCGGAAGTTTTGACCCTGTTACTTACGGTCATCTCGATATAATAAAGCGTGCGTCCACAATGTTTGATAAGGTAATAGTGGCTGTGATGTGTAATTCTGCCAAAACTCCATTGTTTACGCTGGACGAACGTGTTAAAATGTTAAAAGAGTCTTTAAAGGGCGTTAATAATGCTGTTATTGAGTCTTTTGACGGACTACTTATAGATTATTGCAAAAAAGAAGATATCCATATTGTCATTAGGGGTCTTAGAGCTATCACTGATTTCGAGTACGAACTTCAGATTGCTCAGACCAACAAGGAACTTTCTCACAACGAGGTTGATACCGTTTTCCTTACAACGAACCTTAAGTATTCATACCTTAGCAGTTCTGTTGTAAGAGAGGTTGCAAGCTACGGCGGAGACGTTTCTCCTTGTGTTCCCGAGCATGTAGAACAGGCACTTAAGGACAAGTATGGAAATAGATAAAGTTAGGGGGATCCTACTATGACCAGCAGAATTGAACAGCTGATTGACGAGATCGAGACTTACATTGATAACTGTAAACCCCAGCCTCTTTCTCAGACCAAGATTGTCGTTAACAAAGAAGAGATTGACGAACTTCTCAGGGAACTTAGATCCAAGACTCCTGAGGAGATCAAGAAATATCAGAAGATCATAAGCAATAAAGAGGCTATTTTAAATGATGCTCGTAAGAAGGCCGAGGATATAGTAAATCAGGCTACCATCAAGACTCACGAGCTTATTAACGAGCACGAGATCATGCAGCAGGCTTATGCGCAGGCCAATGAAGTTGTTTCTCAGGCAGCTATGCAGGCAAAAGAGATCCTGGATAACGCTACTTTGGAAGCAAACAACATGAAGGCCGCTGCAGTTCAGTATACCGACCAGCTTCTTGCAGGAGTTGAGGATATCATCACTCAGTCTATCGATGCGACTACAAAGAGTAATGACGAGATCATCGAGAGCATCAAGCAGAGCAGTGTCAATATGGTCAAGGATATCACAGCCAGCACAGATACTGTACTTTCTGCATTTGCTCAGTATAGTGAAGTCATTAAATCCAACAGAGCGGATTTAAGACCGCCTGAGGTTGCTCCGATTCCTGTAGACGGACAGGCACCTGTTGCCGAAGGTGGTATTTCTCAGCAGGACGCACTCAACCTTGATATGATCTGATTAACCGACAAACGGAATAAAAGCTGCCGCGACTGCGACAGCTTTTTATACGTATATCAAATATAAACATCAATTATCATGCATTATTCGCATTATAAAAGGAGTTTTTCATGAAAAAGAAGATTTTTGCTTTGATACTTACAATTGCATTAGCCGTTTCAGGAATAATCCCTGTTAGCGGAAGCGAGGTTTTTGCTGCCGAAAAGCAGCATGTTATCGTTATCGATCCGGGTCACGGCGGATTCGGCGACAGAAATCTCGGAGCACAGTATAACGGATTATCTGAAAAAGTTCTTACTTTGCAGGTTGCCAATGTAATGAAGACAGAGCTTGAAAAATATGAAAACGTGACTGTTTATCTTACAAGAACAGACGACAGATTTATATCACTTGAAGACAGAGCCGCTTTTGCTCAGAGCGTTAACGCAGAATTTGTTTTCAGTATTCATTTCAACGCTTCGGCAGAGCATCTTTTCTATGGTTCAGAAATTTGGACATCTGCTTTTGATAAGTATTACCAGGCCGGCACCAACTTCGGTAATATTGAATCTAATGAGCTTGCTGCTCTCGGTCTTTATCAAAAGGGCGTTAAGACCAAACTCGGATCATCAGGCAAGGATTACTACGGAATAATCAGAGCAAGTGTTGCCAGGAATATGCCTTGCGTTATCATTGAGCATGCATATCTTGATCACGGATATGATCTTCCTATGGTTAAGAACTCAGATTTCATTAATAAGCTTGGCGTAGTTGATGCAACTTCCGTTGCCAAGTACTTCGGTCTTAAGTCAACCACATTGGGAGTTGATTATTCGGGAATTAAGAATCCTTCGGTTGCTATACCTAAAGGAGCTGTAGGTCAGGACAATACAGACCCTGAAGTATGCTCGATAAGTGTTCTTGGTACCGATAAGGCAAGCGGTAACGTACTTGTTGAAATGACAGCCAAAGATAGCAACAGTCCCATTATCTATTTCTCTTACAGCTATGATGGCGGTAAGACCTACAGCTATCTTCAGATGTGGGACAGATCCAAGGAAACACAGTCATTTAATGTTACTGTTCCAAAGAGCTGCAAAAATCCCGTTATCGTATGCAAAGCATATAACAACTATGAGCTCTTTAAAGAAAGTAATCAGGTAGCGGTTACAGGCTTAGAGTAATTGATGAGACTTGATAAATTTTTAGGTGACCACAATATAGGCACCAGAAAACAGATAAAAGAATATGTCAAAAACGGCAGATGCTCGGTAAACGGCAATCCCGTTCTTAAAGCAGACATACATATTGATGAAAACTCGGATGAGATTTCTTTTGACGGAAACGTCTTATCTTACAGCAAGAATCATTATTATATGCTTAATAAGCCTGTTGGTGTAGTTTCCGCGACTTTCGACAAAAAGCAAAAGACCGTTATCGATATTTTAAAAGAGGAAAATGTAAAGGGCTTAAATCCTTGCGGAAGACTTGATATCGATACGGAAGGACTTCTTCTTTTAACTGATGACGGAGAGCTTATTCACAGGCTGTTATCACCCAAAAAACACGTTGATAAGACTTATGAGGTTCATATAAGTCATGAGCTTTCGGATGATGATATAAAGCTCTTGGAAGAGGGCGTCGATATCGGCGATAAGAATGACGACGGTTCAAAAAAGCTTACGCTTCCTTCAAAGATTTCTTTCAAAGAGGGTTCGGAACGCGACGAGAACGGTAATTCTGTTATTTTGCTTACGATTCACGAAGGTAGATTCCATCAGGTAAAACGTATGCTCGAAGCTGTCGGTAACGAAGTACTGTTTTTAAAGAGGCTTTCTATGGGAAGTCTTTTGCTTGATCCGGAGCTTAATCCCGGTGAATACAGAGAGCTTACGGCAGAAGAGAAACGTGCTCTTAATATAAAATAAAAGTTATAATTCAGAGGTTTTATAATGCTTGGAAAAGTAAGTAAGGGTGAATACGGATATATTTCATACAGAAAGAAGCTGGCTCTTTTAATAACGATTATCAGCCTGGCTATAACTGTAGGAATTTACCTTACCGGAATTATTATGTACAAAAGCCCTAAGTCGGCATTTAGTATCATAGCTGCACTCGGCTGCCTTCCGACAGGTTGGTGTGCCGTTAATCTGATCATGTTTATCAGAGCAAAAGCATGCAGCCCGGATGATCATAAAAGAATTGAAAACTGTCGCGGCGGTCTTCTTATAAGATATGACCATGTGATCACTTCATATGATAAAAACTATTATGTGAATGCATCTACAGTTCTTGATAAAAACATATGCTGTTATTCGGCCGATGAAGACATTGATGTTTCGGATTGCGAAGCTCACATCAAGAAAATGATGGCACAGGGCGGTTATTCAAGTTACAGCATCAAGATATTCACGGATATCGATAAGTTCTGCGACAGACTGATCCGGCTCGATAAGCTTAGAAGCGATAAAAGTATCGATCCTTTGGCTATCGAAGATGCCTGGATACCCGGAACAGCGCAGACTCCTGCGAGCATTATTTTATCAATTTCACTTTAAGGAATAATATGAAAGAAATTATTGTCGGCGTAAATGAAGAGGGTAAGAGACTGGATGGATTTTTAAAGTCATATCTTCCCAATGCCTCAAAGGGCTTCATTTATAAGATGCTTAGGAAAAAGAATATCACGCTGAATGACAAAAAAGCTGATGGGCTTGAGAAACTAGCCAAAGAAGATTCCATCAAGATCTTCTTTTCCGATGAGACTCTAATGAAATTCAAAGGCAAATCCACAGCTAACGGTAGAGCAGACAATCTTGATACGGAGAAAATAGATCTTTCTAAATACGGCGATGTATCTGTTTTGTTTGAAAATGACCATGTTTTGTTTGCTTCAAAACCGGCAGGTCTTCTTTCTCAAAAAGCGAATGCGAATGATATGAGCATTAACGACTTTCTTATCGATTATCTTTTAAAGAATAAAAAGATAACGCCGGAAAGTCTTGATACATACAGACCTTCTATATGCAACAGACTCGACAGGAACACAAGCGGAATGGTAATCTGCGCTAAATCTCTTGTCGGCGCGCGCTGCATGAATACGATGCTTTCGGACAGAACTCTGGATAAGTATTATATTGCCGTAGTTTCGGGTTTAATCGAAAAAGATTCGTTATTAAAAGGCTATCTGAAAAAAGATACGGATTTAAACAAGGTTGATATTCTTAAAGAAGATCCGAATGATAGTAATTATTCTTATATAGAAACATATTTTACTCCCGTTAATTATAATTCAGATTCGGATACGACAGTTCTTTTAGTCAAGCTTATTACGGGAAAGCCTCATCAAATAAGAGCGCATCTGTCTAAGACGGGGCACCCTATTATAGGAGATTCCAAATACGGCGAAAGAAAAGTAAAAGGCATTGGCAGACAGTTACTGCACAGCTACAAGATTTCTTTTCCCGAAAATATGCCGGATACACTATGCGATCTAAGCGGAAAAGAATTTATAGCTCCGTTACCGGCTGAATTTGCTTTATTTTGTAGTGGAGGAGATTTATGCCTACATGGAAAACAAGGGGACTGAGAGGTTCTACGCTTGAGGAGCTCATTAACCGTTCGAACGAAAGGTACAGTGAGCTTAGACTTGCGCTTATTCAAAAGATCCCGACACCTATAACTCCGATAAACATCGATAAAGAAACCAGGCACATTACGCTTGCTTATTTCGATCAGAAGAGTACAGTCGATTACATCGGCGTAGTACAGGGGATTCCTGTATGCTTTGATGCAAAAGAGTGTGCTTATGATACTTTTACTCTTGAAAACATTCATCCACACCAGGTCGCGTTCATGGACAGTTTTGAAAAACAGGACGGACTTGCATTCTTTTTGATCTACTATACAGCCAGAAACGAGTTTTATTATCTCCCTTACAGGAAATTAAAAGAGTTTTGGGACAGAGCCGAAAACGGAGGCAGAAAGAGCTTTAGACATGATGAGCTCGACCTTTCTTTTATAATTCCTTCTCCGGGAGAACAGGGAATACTTATTCCTTATCTCGATGCGATTCAGAAAGACCTTGAACAAAGATAAACACGGTTAATACTTGTAAAGGCTTTTTGCTTGACAATGTAATTAAATGAATGTTAAACTCTCTAATATAGTAACGAATTATTAGAGTAGCACTGTACCATGCTAAAGTACATTGAATGAGGTAATTATGAATAAAGTACTGTTACATACACCTGACGGCGTGCGCGATATATACGGCGCTGAATGCAGCGACAGATTAATCCTCGCCGGTAAGATCCATGAAGTAATGAAGAGTTACGGATATCTTGATATAGATACTCCGACTTTTGAGTTTTTTGATGTATTTGCTGAAGAAATAAATGCAAGCGACGCAAGAGAGCTTTTTAAATTCTTTGATAAGGAAGGCAATACGCTCGTTCTTCGTCCAGACTTTACTCCGTCGATCGCTAGATGCGCTTCAAAGGTAATGCTAGAAGATAATGAGCCTGTGAGAGTTTGCTATGAGGGCAAGACTTTCCTTAATACATCCAATCTTCAGGGGAAGCTCAAAGAGAACTCCAATATCGGTGTGGAACTTATGAATGATTCATCTGTATACGCCGATGCCGAGGTGATAGCTCTTTTGGTAGAAGCTCTTAAATCAACGGGACTCAATGATTTCCAGATCAGCATAGGAGATGCCGATTTCTATAAAGGAATCTGTGAGGAAGCCGGAATCGATGAAGAGACCGAAGAGAAGATAAGAGGCTATATTACAGAGAAGAATTACTATGCTGCAGAGAATATATTGAATGAGAGCGGAGTTTCGCCCAAGCATTCCAAACTTATTGTCAACGTTGCTGAGTTTATCGGTTCAGATGAAGCACTTGATATGGCTCAGAGCATGGTGACCAATAAGAGATCGCTTGATGCCGTTAAGAGGCTTAAGGATCTTTATAAGGTTCTTACAAATTACGGTGTTGAGAAATACATATCTTTTGACCTGGGTAATTTAAGTAAATTCAATTATTATACGGGTGTGATCTTCAGTGCATATACATACGGCGTCGGTGATGCCATTGCCAAGGGCGGAAGATACGACAATCTTACGGGTAAGTACGGTAAAAAAGCTCCCGCTATCGGCTTTTCTATTGTTATTGACGACTTGATGTCCGCATTATACAGACAAAATGCCGATGTAGAACACGAATCTGACATTGCTGTCGTAAATTATACACCTGATACATTTGAAGCTGCTCTTAAGCAGGCTAAGGAACTTCGTAAAAACGGCACTCATGTCGTTTTAAAAGCGAAATAATCGGAGGAATTATGAGATATCTTACTTTTGCGCTCGGAAAAGGCCGACTTGTTAACTCTTGCATGGAACTTCTGAATAAATGCGGAATCGAATGCGAAGAGATTTTAGATAAAAAAACACGGAAGCTTATATTTACCAATGAAGATCTTGGTCTTAAGTTCTTTTTGGCAAAGGGTCCGGATGTTCCGACTTACGTTGAATACGGCGCTGCAGACATCGGTATTGTCGGTGCCGATACAATTATGGAAGAAAACAGAAGAGTATATGAGGTTCTCGATCTGGGATTCGGCAAATGCAGAATGTGCGTCTGCGGCCCTCATGATGCCAAGGAACTTCTTGAGCATAGAGAGCTTATCAGAGTAGCCAGCAAGTATCCCAATATTGCCAAAGACTACTTCTTTAACAAGAAGCATCAGACTGTCGATATCATTAAGCTTAACGGCTCTGTTGAGCTCGGACCTATCGTTAATCTGTCGGACGTTATCGTTGATATTGTAGAAACAGGCTCTACTCTTAAAGAGAACGGTCTCGAAGTATTGGAAGAGATCTGTCCGTTATCTGCCAGAATGATCGTAAATCAGGTCAGCATGCAGATGGAGACTGAAAGGATCAGAAAACTGATCACAGCTATGAAGGAGAATTTATAAATGCAGACGTTAAAGCTTACAGCAGAAACAAAAGAACAGCTTCTCGGAAACCTTCTTAACAGAAATCCCGGTAGCTATACGGAATACGAAACAATCGTAAATGACATTATTGAGAATGTAAAAAAGAACGGCGATAAGGCTCTTTTCGAGTATACTGCCAAGTTCGATAAATGCGATATTGACTCATCTTGCGTTAAAGTTACAAAAGAAGAGATTGAAAAAGCATATTCACTTCTTGATGCAAAGTTTGTTGAAGTAATGAAGAAGAGCGCTGAGAACATCAGAGAATTCCATGAAAAGCAAAAGAGAAACACATGGATAGATACCAAGGAAGACGGAAGCATTCTCGGTCAGAGAATCCTCCCCATTGAGATCTCCGGTGTATATGTTCCCGGCGGAAAAGCAGCGTATCCCTCCAGTGTTCTTATGAATGTTGTTCCCGCCAAAGTGGCAGGTGTAGAGCGCATCGTTATGTGCACACCTCCCGGAAAGGACGGAAATGTCAATCCCGGAACTCTTGTAGCTGCCGATATTGCAGGTGTTACAGAGGTATACAAGGTTGGCGGAGCTCAGGCTATCGCAGCTATGGCATTCGGAACAGAAAGTATTCCCAAGGTTGATAAGATCACAGGTCCCGGCAATATCTTCGTAGCCCTTGCCAAGAAAGCTTGCTTTGGACATGTATCAATTGACTCAATAGCAGGTCCAAGTGAGATACTTGTTCTTGCAGATGAGACAGCCAATCCAAGATATGTTGCTGCAGATCTTTTATCTCAGGCAGAGCACGATGAGATGGCAAGTGCCATTCTTATCACAACATCTCAAGAACTTGCTGATAACGTAGCAAAAGAGATCGACGGCTTCTTAAAAGAACTTTCAAGAGCTGATATTATCAAGAAATCACTTGATAATTACGGCTATATGTTTGTGGCAGATAATATGGAAGATGCAATAGATGCTGCCAATGCAGTAGCTTCTGAGCACCTTGAGATAATTACAAAGAATCCTTATGAGGTAATGACCAAGATCAAGAATGCGGGCGCTATTTTCCTTGGAGAGTATTCTTCAGAACCACTCGGGGATTATTTTGCAGGCCCCAACCACATTCTTCCCACAAACAGAACAGCAAGATTCTTCTCACCTCTTAATGTTGATGATTTCATGAAAAAGACAAGCATCATCGCATATTCCAGAGATGCTCTTGCTAAGGTTCACGAAGACATCGAGCTTTTTGCCAAGGAAGAGGGACTTACGGCTCACGCTAATTCAATCGCTGTAAGATTTGAGTAAAAAGAAATGATCAGTTCTTATTTGATCGGATATAAACATAAGATTTTGCAAGTTTTCTTTCCAAAAAGTCTATAAACTGCAAGTTTATCGGATTTTTATAGTTTTTTAACATAAAATAACACCATATATTGTTATCGACAATAAGGAGACACAAGTTATGGAAAATAGAATTGCAAGTGTTACTCGAAAGACTAAAGAGACCGATATCACTGTAACCATCAATATTGATGGAAAAGGAACAGGTGATATTTCTACAGGAATAGGTTTCTTCGATCACATGCTTGAAGGATTTGCCAAACACGGTCTGTTTGATCTGACTGTAAAAGTGAAAGGCGATCTTAATGTCGACGGACACCACACAGTGGAAGATACAGCAATTGTGCTTGGTCAGGCTTTTCTCGAAGCTATCGGCGACAAGAAGGGAATCAAAAGATACGGAAACATGATTCTTCCTATGGACGAAACACTTGTGATGAGTGCCGTGGATCTTTGCGGAAGACCGTATTTTGTAATGGATGCAGGTTTTGAGTCACCCATGGTAGGTGATTTTGATACTCAGCTTGTAAGAGAGTTTTTCTATTCATTCTCTTACGCGGCAATGATGAATCTACACCTTCGTGTTATTACAGGCTTCAACGATCACCACAAGATAGAAGCTATGTTTAAAGCTCTTTCCAAAGCTTTGGATGAAGCTACGACTTATGATCCCAGAATAACCGATGTTTTAAGCACAAAAGGAGCTCTTTGAGAATGAATTATAACAAGAAATTTATACCATGCATTTATCTATTTCAGGGAAAGGCATATTTGGATTTTAATAAGTCAAATGCTTTGTTTGACGATCCGGTAAAGCTTGCTTCTCGTTATTCCGACTGCGGTGCCGATGAAATAATCATATTTGACCTTTCGACCAAAGGAAACGATAAGGAGCATGAAGAGGCTCTTGATATCATTAAGAAGATATGTAAGGTTGTCGATACTGATGTTATCGGTGCCGGAAACGTTAAGCGTATGGAAGATATCAAAAAGCTTCTCTATGCGGGATGCAAAAAGGCTTGTCTTAATTTCTCAAAACAGGGAAATGTTGAGATCATCAAGGAAGTATCCGATAAATTCGGCAAGGATAAGATCTGTGTTTGCTACAGCAACAACGGACAGATTTATGATAATAAAGAGCTTGTAAATACTTATGCGTGCGAACTTATAAATATTGCAGATGAAGATCTTACAAATGTTACCTTTACAGAGCTTCCCATCATCGTGCTTAAAAAGGCCGCAGGCATTGAAGATGTTGAAAAGCTCTTTTCAGAAAGCAAAGTATCCGGTATTAGCGGAAATGCCGTTAATGATAACTGCGCTAAGATAGATGAATGGAAAGCGGTATGTAATTCCAAGAACATACCTATCTGCAAACTTGAAGCAAAGTTCTCATGGGCAGATCTTAAAAAGAATTCTGATGGCTTGGTTCCCGTTATTGTTCAAGACTACAGAACCGATCAGGTGCTTATGCTTGCTTATATGAACGAAGAAGCATATAACAAGACTCTAGAGACCGGGAAGATGACATATTACAGCCGTAGCAGACAGAGCCTTTGGCTTAAGGGCGAGACAAGCTCTCACTTCCAGTATGTAAAGGCTTTGTACGCAGACTGTGATTATGATACAATTCTTGCAAAGGTAAAACAGATAGGAGCTGCTTGCCATACCGGAAACTATTCATGCTTCTTTAATAAAATTGCAAGCAAGGATTACAGTGAAAAGAACCCTCAGAAGGTTTTGGACAGTGTCTTTGACGTTATCAAAGACAGAAAAGTAAATCCGAGAGAAGGCTCTTATACCAATTATCTTTTTGATAAGGGAATAGATAAGATTCTTAAGAAAGTGGGAGAAGAGGCTACAGAGATCGTTATCGCAGCCAAGAATCCCAATGAGAACGAAATTGTTTACGAATTATCTGATTTCCTGTATCATATGATGGTCCTCATGGCAGAAAAGAATGTCAATTGGGAGGACGTTACAGACGAACTGTCAAGAAGATAAGGAAATAATATGAATTATAATTTAGCCCTGCCGGATGAGATACTTCTAAGTATAGAGAAACCGGAGAGATACATAGGCAATGAGGTTAACAGCGTAACCAAAGATAAAGAGAACGTTGATATCCGATTTGCCATGTGTTTCCCTGATGTTTACGAGATTGGAATGTCTCATTTGGGAATTCAAATACTTTACGGAATGTTCAATTCTTATGAAGACGTATGGTGCGAACGTGTCTATTCTCCTTGGACCGACATGGACGCAGTCTTAAGAAAAGAGAACATTCCTCTTTTTGCGTTAGAATCACAAGATCCCGTAAAAGACTTTGATTTTCTGGGATTCACACTCCAGTATGAGATGTGTTACACAAATATCCTGCAGATACTCGATCTTTCCAAGATAGCTCTTTTATCAAAAGACAGAACATGGGATGATCCCATTGTCATAGGCGGAGGACCATGTACCTATAATCCCGAGCCCATAACGGATTTCTTTGACATATTCTATATTGGTGAAGGCGAGACTAAGTACAGAGAGATTTTTGATATTTATAAAAAAGCCAGAAAAGACGGAATGTCCAGGATTGACTTTTTACATGAATGTGCCAAGCTTCAAGGCATCTATGTTCCCGCTTTTTATGATGTAAAATACAAGGAAGACGGAACAATACTTTCCATGCTTCCTATATATGATGACATTCCTAAAGTTATCTATAAAGAGATGTGCCTTGATCTCAATGAAACCTTTTATCCGACAAAGCCGGTGGTTCCGTATATAAAGATCACACAAGATAGAGTCGTTTTGGAGATCATGCGTGGCTGTATCAGAGGCTGCAGATTCTGCCAGGCGGGACAGCTTTATAAACCTCTCAGGGAAAAAGACGTTGAGCATCTTAAAGAGCTTGCCATAGAGGCTCTAAAGAACACAGGATATGAAGAAATATCATTAAGTTCGCTTAGCTCAAGCGATTACACCATGCTTCCCGAGCTTATTGATTTCCTGATAAAAAGCTGTAATGAGAAGAAGGTTAATATTTCGCTTCCTTCGCTTCGTATCGATGCATTTTCATTGGATGTTATGAGTAAGGTTCAAGATGTCAAAAAAAGCAGTCTTACATTTGCTCCCGAAGCAGGAACACAGAGGATGCGCGATGTTATAAACAAAGGCCTTACGGAAGAAGATATCTTAAGAGGATCTCATGAAGCATTTTTAGGCGGCTGGAATAAGGTTAAGCTTTATTTTATGCTGGGTCTCCCCACAGAAACAGATGATGATATTCTCGGTATCGGTGATATCGCCAACAAAGTTGCAGTTGAATATTTTGAGACGGTACCAAAGGAAAAGAGAAACGGTCGTACGATAGATATTGTTGCAAGTACATCTTTCTTTGTTCCCAAGCCATTCACTCCTTTCCAGTGGGCTCCCATGAACACGAAAGAGCAGTTCCTTGATAAGGCGGATAAAACACGAAAAGGCATTATGGCTCAGCTCAATCAAAAGCACATTAAATACAATTGGCACGAAGCTGATGCCAGTATGATGGAAGGTGTTCTTGCAAGAGGAGACAGAAGACTTAATGAGGTCATTCTGAAAGCATATAAAAGAGGCTGCATATTTGATGCCTGGGGAGAATACTTTAAGTTTGACGTTTGGATGGACGTATTTAAGGAATGCGGCGTCGATCCGTTCTTCTATACGACAAGAGTAAGAGAAGATGACGAAATATTCCCTTGGGACATCATCAATCCCGGCGTGACCAAAGCTTTCCTCTTAAGAGAGTGGAAGACAGCCCTTTCAGGTAAAAAATCAAGTAACTGCAGACAACAATGTCTTGGATGCGGAGCTGCATCGTACGGTGTTGGTGTTTGCTTTAAGGAGCGTACATAATGAATAAATTACGCTTGAAATTTTCAAAAAACGGCCCGATTAAATTCATAGGACACCTTGATGTAATGCGCTATTTCCAGAAGGCAATAAGAAGAGCGGAGATAGACATCAAATACTCCGAAGGCTTCAGTCCGCATCAGGTAATTTCTTTTGCGCAGCCCCTTTCCGTAGGTGCTACCAGTGATGGCGAATATATGGATATGACCGTTAATTCAATGGTTAGCACATCAGATGTTATGGATAGACTTAACGCTGTAATGAACGAAGGAATCGAGATTCTTGCTATAAGAGAACTCGGTGAACGCGAAGAAAAGGCAATGACCGCAGCTTTCGCCGCAAAGTACAGAATAAAATTCAGAGATAGTCTAAAGCCTGATTTTAACTGGATAGAGGAATTTGAAAAATACCTTCAAAATGACAGACTTCCTGCCATGAAAAAGACCAAGAGCGGCGAAAAAGAGATTGATATGAAGCCTCTTATTTTTGAATACTCTTTTGACAGAGAAAAAGAGAGTGTTACACTGCTTCTTAGCATGAGCAGCGCAGCTACTTTAAAACCGGCTCTTTTATTTGGTGCATTCTTTGCTTCACTTAACAAAGAGCTTTCAACCAACGCTTTGGATGTACACAGAATAGATATTTACAAATATGCGGAAGATGGCGATGTTAAATACATCGAGCCATTCATTACAGATGATATTAATACGAGGTTCATACTAAATGGCTGAGATTATTGTTTCAAGCTACAAAGGAACTCCTGTTGTTACAACGTTTATCGATAACAAGCTTGAGTTTTTGTCCTTTGTAAGAGACAGTGAGATTCATAATATTTATGTAGGCCGTGTCGATCACATTGTGAAGAATATCGACGCAGCCTTTGTTAAGTATGCGGAAGATAAGATTGGATATCTCCCCCTCAAAAACATAACAAGTGCTTGCGTTTTAAATAAGAAGTATTCTACGGGTGATAAGCTTTGTAACGGAGACATTGTTCTCGTCCAGGTTGAATCCGAAGCTGTAAAGACCAAGAAAACAAAACTTACAACCAATCTTTCCATTCCCGGTAAATATGCCGTTCTGACACTTGGTAAAACCGGAATAGGAGCCTCGGTCAAGCTTTCAGATTCTCTCAGAGATAAGTACACAGAGCTTGTAAGAGATGATTATTTTGGTTTTCTTAATGGTATACGTGATTCATTATATGATTCCGATATCGGTCTTATTATAAGAACAGAAGCATCAGAGCTTGATGAAAAAGTATTAAAAGATGAAGTTTTGGAGAGTTGTAAGGAAACAGCTGATATACTATGTAAAATTTTAAAGTTATCAAGAAATCGCACCATATACTCATTGATGTACAAGGCTGATAACAACGATCTGGACGCCCATATTAAAAAAGCAACTGCTTTTATTAAAAACCGTGGGATCTCAGATATCAATCTTATAGAAGACTCATGTATATACGGTATACCTTCCAAGATCGAAGAACTATGCAGAAACAAAGTATGGCTCAAGAGCGGCGCTTTTATTATCATCGAACAGTTGGAAAGCTTTAATGCCATTGATGTTAATACCGGTAAAGCCATCAAAGGCAAGGATATAGGCGAAGCTGTTAATAATGAAGCGGCTGTAGAAATAATGCGACAGATACGACTTCGCAATCTTACAGGCATGATACTTATCGATTTTATAAATATGAATGATGAAGAACAAAAGCAAAAACTTATCGATAAAGTGAAAAAATTATGCAAGCAAGATCCCATACACACATCCTTTATTGATATTACGGGCCTTGGCATCATGGAACTCATAAGAAATAAAAACGATAAATCATTAAAAGAAATATTAAAGGATGTAGAAAAAGCTGTTGACAACAGTAAACATCAATGTTAATATATCTTGGTATGCCGCATAACTAGGCTTAAGTGGATTTATCC
>JAEEGJ010003633.1_pt1 | contig 57364 bp, 42 predicted proteins | sample 8958761 | NCBI WGS metagenome assembly JAEEGJ01 (sample SAMN16246546, study PRJNA631951) | gut metagenome | biome: gut microbiome; feature: rumen; material: RS-attached | host: Bos | place: Iran: Karaj | collected 2018-10 | reverse complement strand
GCGGTAAAATCTGATGCGGCAAATCTCGCCACCTTAATGTAAACCCGGTCGCTGGTACGGTGCCAGATATTCGCAAGATACAGTACTTCCCCATCCCCATAAAAAAACACACGTCCGGTTGCATTTCCGTTCAGCTTGCAGCCCAACAGCTTGAGTTCATTTCCCAGTATTTTTTCCGCCCCAACGGCACATAAAGCCACATAATTCAACATGATGACATTTTAACGTTTTTTGTCATTTTAATCAAGTGAAGAATTCTATAATCGTTTTTCTCGGACTTATTATTTATCTGAATAATGGTTTTTGCATTGAATGACTGTAATGATATCATTTTCTATAATATAGACTAAACGATTTTTTTCATCAATTTCTCTACTCCAAAACCCTGAGAGATTTCCTTTGAGAGGTTCCGGGTGCCCTAAACCTTTATGACCGTTCCTCTCGATATCTGCTAATAGTTTGTTAATCTTCCGAAGTGTTTTTTTATCCTGTTCCATCCAATACAAAAACTGTTCCCAACCCTCTTCGTTAAACTGGATTTTCACTTTTCCATCTCCTTAAGCTCATCTAGAGAGTGCGTTACATATTTCAGTTTTCCCTCATGGTACAATTTAGCCTGTTCTTCCAGATACTTGATATTTTCCTTGCTATAAAAACTATCATCGTTTGCTTCAAGCTCAAAGGGAATGCGGCGAGTACGAATTACTGCTTTTGTAAAAACATTGTAAGCTGCAGATACTGAAAGTCCTATGCTTTCACAGATATCCGAAAATGTTTTTTTATCATTGCTGTCGAGTCTGATAGTTAAATTAGTCTGTGCCATAAAAAACCTCCAATAATAGTAATTATTACACGATTTGCACTGAATTTCAAGTGCATAGCACAATCCGCCATTTTATATAAGAAGGCTGTTTAAAAGAAAACCATGGTATTTTTCATACAATTTGGGTATAATCCCTTCCAGAGGTCAGGAAGAATTGAATAAACCGCTGTCACGAAAAGAGTATGAAGAAATCTATGCTAAGCTGGGGGACGTTTCTCCGATTGACGGGGACTGCGGGAAACTTTGCGCTGCCTCATGCTGTTCTCTTGACGGGAAGTATCCTGAGGGTATCAAAAATGAAGACTATGGCATGGATGATGCGGAGGATGAAGCTGACGGTGAGCTTGGAATTTACCTGCTGCCGGGGGAAGATGCCCTGCATGACAAAGGAGACTCGTGGCTCAAATGGTCGGAGGAAGATGCCCTGGAAGCCGGATTTCCTGAATCATGGACAGGAAAAGTTCAGTTTGTAAAATGCCATGGTGCAGAAAACTGCCGGCGCGATCTAAGGCCCATACAATGCAGGACATTTCCTGTTGCTCCATACCTCACACATGACGAAAAACTCAAATTGATTTTATATACGGATACCCTGCCCTACAAATGCCCGCTGGTTTATGGTGCCTATCATTTGAACGATGATTTTCTTAAGGCAACATTTTCCGCGTGGTCCAGGCTGATTCAAGACCAGAGGATTTTTGACCTTGTAATGGAAGATTCCCGCTTCCGGGATGAATGTGAAAGTCCGCTTGAGTTTGTTTATGAATGAACAGGCTGCCCTATGCCAGTACGCTAAGTTTTTTGGTCACGGTTTCAATCCGAATGTGGGTTACTTCTCCGCCGTACTCTCCGTCTATATGAAGGGTTTGTGGGGCGGAAGTCTTTATGTCGAACGTAGAACTGTCTTTTTGCAAAAAGCCCTTTAGCTTTCCGTGTTTTCCTGCAATCAAGAACGGGAAGTCAAAGAATGTCTTTATCTTTTTTATTCCATAAGCACTGCAGAGTGAAATCTTTCCGTCATCGGCCAGAGCTTCAGGACTCATCTTTACTCCACCGCCTTCTGCCGGGAAATTCATGAATGCAGAAAAAATGGTTCTGGGTAATTCAACAGTTGAGCCATCATCAAACGCCATTGAATATGTGGCTGTCTGCATGGTAAACAAAGTCTGGATCGTGTAAATCACATAGATGAATTTTCCAAGACCCACCTTGTTCAGCGCGTCCTTCAACTTGGAACTTAATGCCTTCTTGCATACAATCGCATCCATGCCAAGCCCCGAACTGATTCCAAAAAGCCTGTGGTTTCCGTCGTCAAGAATCACCTTGCCAATGTCAATCTTTTTGGGTGCACCACAGTCAAGAATTTTATTCAATGCCTTAACGCTGTTTTTGGGTAGCCCGAGTCCACGTGCAAAATCATTTCCTGAACCTGTCGGTATCACTCCCAAACGAACTTTTTCAAAATCGCCTATACCATTCAGCACTTCGTTAACGGTACCGTCTCCTCCCACAACAACAAGATTAATCTCGCCGTCCAGGGAAGAAACGTTACGTGCCAGAATTGTGGCTGTAGTTTCCAGAGAAGTCGTAAGCACATCGTAGGTGACATTTTTTTCGTCCAAAGCCTTACGGACTTTTTTCCAGGTCTTTAGGGCTTTACCGCTGCCCCCACGCTCGTTCACAATAAAGTAATACAATCCGACCCCCTTTAGCTACAACCGACAAACATCTATTCCACTCAGCTCCGTGCCGTCTTTTTTCCCAAACTGTAATGCAGGAAGAAGAAGAGCGCTACCATCATCACAGTACCAATGAGCAGGGACACAACCGCATTCTGGACGAATCCCGCAATCAGATAGGTGATGAACGAAACGCCCGCAACAGTCAGAGCATAAGGCAGCTGTGTTGAAACGTGTGCGATATGGTCACACTGTGCACCAGCAGATGACATGATTGTCGTATCGGAAATCGGTGAACAGTGGTCTCCGCAAACCGCACCGGCCATACATGCAGAAACGCAGATCAAACCAAGAGGACTTCCGTCTCCCAGAGAGAATACCTTGAGTGTAATCGGAATCAAAATACCGAATGTTCCCCAGCTTGTACCGGTGGCAAATGCAAGGAAACAGGCGATTACAAATACCACGGCAGGCAGGAAATTCAAGAGGCTTGAGGCAGACTTGTCAACAAGACCCGCAACATATTCGGCCGCACCCAGAGAATCCGTCATTCCCTTGAGCGTCCATGCAAGCGCAAGAATCGTTATGGCAGGAACCATTGCCTTGAAACCTTCGACTATACATGCCATGCAGTCCTTGAACGGAAGAACACGGCGAAGAAGATAAATCACAAGGGTAAGGACCAGGGCACCAAATGAACCCAACACCAGACCTACGGATGCATCACTGTTTGCAAAAGCCTCTCCAAAAGAAGTTCCCTCAAAGAAACCGCCGGAATAAAGCATTCCAAGAACGCAGCCGACAATCAAAAGAATTATCGGAAGCACAAGGTCAATCACCTTTCCCTTTCCCTTGGGAGCCTCTTCTTCCTTATATTCCTTGCCTGGAACCGTAAACAAATCACCCTTCTCTGCATTTGCCTCGTGAACAGCCATTGGACCATAATCCATCTTGAACAGGGTAAGGCAGAGCATCATCACAATCGTGAGCAGGGCATAATAGTTGTATGGAATGGCCTGAATGAAAAGCGTAAGTCCGTTCGTTCCCTCTGGAGCAAATCCTGCAACCGCGGCAGCCCATGATGAAATTGGAGCGATAATGCAAATCGGAGCAGCAGTTGAATCAATCAGGTATGCAAGTTTTGAACGTGAGATTTTTGTACGGTCGGTAACAGGTCTCATTACACTACCGACGGTAAGGCAGTTGAAGTAGTCGTCGATGAAGATGAGGCAGCCCAAGACGATTGTTGCAAGCCCCGCACCAACCTTTGTCTTTACATGGGTTGAAGCCCATTTTCCAAAAGCAGCTGAACCGCCACCCTTGTTCATAAGGCAGACCATGATTCCCAGGAAAACAAGGAAAATCAAAATGCCCACATTGTAGGGATCTGAAAGCTGAGCTATCAAACCGTCCTTAAAGATGTGGTTCATCGTTCCCTCAAAATTTCCACCTGCAAAGAACAGGCCGCCAACAACGATACCGATGAAAAGCGAACTGTAGGCTTCCTTGGTAATCAAAGCCAGAACGATTGCAATCAGTGGTGGAACCAGCGCCCAAAATGTTGCATACATATAATCCTCCTATACGGATGACAGAATCAGTCACCGCAATTAAAAACTACATTGTCGTCACGGCACAAGCACTGAGCCGCATTTCTTCCCGCCCACGCGCAGATGGGAAGTCCTCCGGGCATCCTTACCCTTTCGTTAGCAAAATACAGCCCCTCTATTGTACTTGATTTTGAAGGAAATGTAAAAGAGAACTTGCCGGGTTTCCATACGCTCATCCATGAACCCCGGTAGCTTGAAGTATAGCGTTCATAAGTCAGCGGAGTTGCAAGGTCTGTCACTTCCACATTGCCCTTTATCTCTGGAATGTGCTTTTCAAGTTCTGTGATGAACCGTTCTATTACCTTTTCCTTTTCTTCCTTGTATGTTCCGTCAGCTTTTTTAGCCTTCCAGTAGTCGTAACTGTCGCCTATTAAAATGCACGTCATGACAGAACAACCCGGTGGAGCATATTCATCCCCCGTATAATAATTCAACCTGAACCGGTTAAAGGCCAAGCCCGCCGCCTCAAATTCATTTTCAAGCGGAAAGACAGGTGCTTCGGGTAAACCTTCGATTTGAGTTTTTAATCCCAGTCCCACAAACATGTTCTGCTCGATGCTTACGTCCTTCTTGAGTCTGGAAACCCACGGCTCTTCAATTGGACTGTCAAACATTGTGTCCACCGCAGTCATTGTGTCAAATCCTATGGCGACGCTATCGGCTTCAATAAGATTGCCGTCAACAATCACTCCCCTTACTCTGGAGCCTTCCACCTGAATCTTCTGAACCTTTGTCCTGTATTGGATTTTACCGCCCAGAGAAAGAAGGGTATCCGCCATGTTCTGCGCCATCCTGAGCGAACCTCCCTCGGGAAAACCACAGTCGCCTGAAGTAAACTGCCCCAAGGTGTATAAAAACGAAAGCGCGTTGAACTCGCTGCTGTTCACGCTGGAAAACAAATGCCTGATGTAGGGATGCTTTATTCTGTTGACGTAATCCTGGTAAGAAGTCTTCCTCAGGGAACTGTACATGAGGCCGGCAGGTGCCATCGCCATCAATTCCGTGAGCTTTGGCCTTCGCGGATGGGTTGACTTTAAGCCCCGGACATCACCTATGGGAAGATGAACCTTCTGGAATTTCCTAACGTCCCGGCAAAAGCGCCTTATCGCCCTTTTATCAGACGGAGAGTTTTCGATTAAATGTTCCTCAAGTTTTTTAAGGTCACGGTAAAGCTCAAGATTTCCTCCGTCTTTTCCCGCACCCAAAATCGTATACAAGACGGGCCTGTTGTAGATGGGATTATTGTCCTTTAACGCTCCAATTTCATGCCACACTTTGTTCAGGGGTAACAGCGGAGACGAACCGGTCATCCAGTGCATTCCGCCCTCAAAAAAATATCCCTTGCGCCGCCAGCTAGTTGAAAGTCCTCCAGGAATGATGTGCTGTTCAAGTACGGTAACGTCATAGCCCGAACGAGCGGCATAAACCGCCATGCCCAGTCCGGTAATTCCCGCACCGATTACGATAAGTTTTTTCATATTAATATGATACACCCACTTTTGCCATTCCGCAAGGATTTAATGCGGCTCCCCATACCTAAAATTTTCAACATTCGGTCGAATTTTGCAGGGCCTCACGCATTATTCGGTCGAAAAACGCACTTGAACTTGCATTATTCGGTCGAAAAATGTTATAATAACCATGTAAATTAGGCTGAAAGACCGTGGTAGAGGAGGCAGACCATGATCCGTAAGGAATATGAAAACCTTTTGAAATGGAAAAGCAGGAAAAGCCGTAAACCTCTTCTTGTGCTGGGTGTGCGGCAGTGCGGGAAAACATACCTCATCAAGGAATTTGGTTCCAATGAATTTGATGATGTGGCCTACTGCAACTTTGACGGCAACGAAGGCATCAAGACCATTTTCGACTATGACTTTGACATAAACCGTATTCTTGAAGAACTGGGAAGCATCGTCCTTGGTAAAAAAATCCTTCCCGGGAAAACCCTGCTTATACTTGATGAAATTCAGGACTGTCCCCGCGTGATTCAGTCCCTCAAATATTTTTGCGAAAACCTTCCTGAGCTTCATGTCATTGCGGCGGGTTCACTGCTTGGCATCACGTTGAAAAAAGAGGGCGTTTCTTTTCCCGTCGGCAAGGTGGAAAGGCTGGAAATGTTCCCGATGAGTTTTGAAGAATTTGTAATTGCGGACGGTGGGGAAAAATACATAAAAGGAATCAACAGCCTGCCTCTTGAAAGGGAGATATCCGAGCTGTACAGCGCCCCCATGAAAAAATATCTGCAAAACTATTACATCGTCGGTGGAATGCCGGAAGCCGTACAAAAGTGGATAGACACTCATGATTATGCTGAGGTCGATCAGATTCAGAATCAGATTTTGCAGGATTATGCAGATGATTTTGGAAAACATGCCAGTCCGGAAACCGCAATCAAAATCAAGCTGATTTGGGATGCAATTCCGTCACAGATAGCAAAGGAAAACAACAAGTTCATTTTCTCACACGTAAAGCAGGGTGCCCGTGCAAAGGATTTGGAAGATGCCCTTGAATGGCTTGTCAGCGCAGGCATTGTTTACAAACTGAATCTTGTTCAGACTCCGCAGCTTCCTCTTGAAAGCATGAAAGACAATACATACTTCAAAGTTTATATGGCGGATGTGGGCTTGCTCAGAAAAAAATCGAACGTAAACTATCGGACAATCTTAAATGGAGATTCATCCTACATCCAGTTCAAGGGTGCGTTTGCGGAAAACTATGTCATGTCCCAGCTCAAGTGCCTCAAAGTTCCGGCATATTTCTGGCGTACCCAGGCAGATGCGGAAGTGGATTTCATTTCCGACTGGGAGGGCATTCTTTTCCCAATTGAAGTAAAGTCCGCAGACAACACAAAGGCAAAGAGCCTGCAGCTGTTCTGCAAGAGATTTGCACCAAAGATTGCATTCCGAACTTCGCTCAAAAATGTAGGCGACAAGGTGAATGGAAGTACGCACGAATGGAGCCTGCCCCTATATGCCTTGTTCAAATTGAAGGATTACGTGAAAAAAGAGATGGGGTGGTAGGAATATTTTATGTCTTTAATTCGTGGTAAAATTAGCTTGAACATAAAATCAATACAACATTTTCTTCATCAATGCGGCGGACATCGAAATCGAAAGAATTGAAAAGTCATCCTATTGCCTTGTTCCAAACAACTACCTTCTTGAGGCGAAGCTTCCCTTTGCAGATGAAGGCGTAGAGTACAGAAAGCTTTCGGAGCTGGTAACGCAAAAGATTCTGCCCGCAAGCAATCTGTATGTAATCCGTCCAAATACAAGTTTAATATTACCGGTATTCTTTAAGCTTTTATTAGAATCAGAAAGTGCAAGAAAGATTTTCAAGGAGTTCAGCAGTGGTACAGTCTTACGGACCATCAGCGCGGAATTCCTGAACAATCTTCTTGTCCCCCTTCCACCCCTGTCCGTACAGCAGGAATTAGTAAAAAAGTATCTTGAGATCGAGTCTGAGCAGGAACGGCTCAAGAATCAGCTGGAAGCTCTTTCACAGAAAAAGAAGGAAGTTGTTGAATCAAGCGTTAAGGCCGAATAGCCTTTAAGCTTGCAGGGTGAAGCCGGATTTATTCCAACTTGCCGGGGCATTGTACTGGCTAAATGGAGATACCATGAAAGCGAGAAACGTAACTTATTCAGAATTCCTGGAATTCCGACTGCAGGATGTAGTGTCGGCAAACGTCAAATATTACATTGCGAGAACGGGTTTTACCGCTGAATACCTCAGCAACATAACGAATCTGTCCATCGCAACAATCAACCGCCTTAAGGCTGGAGAACACCTTTCCCTTCAGGGAATCTGCGCCCTTGCAGAAGCCTTGAACATCGATCCGCTTGCCTTTTTCATCGAACAAAATTCGGAGGATGCATGAGGGGGGATTGTCTTTGGGTGGGAAGGCGCCACCCTTACAGAATTCTCAGATCAATTCTTTCAGAAGTTTCCGTGGGAATGCATAGTATTGATAATACTATGCTCTCCACCCTTCTTCAAATCCATTAAAAATAGCAGAGTGCCACATCTCTTCAAGTTTGAAATATGAATAGTTTTTAAAATCATGTTTTACAATTGGAAGGTCCATATTACAAAGTTTACTGTTTCTTTCCTTAATTTCTACAAAATACTGCCTATCTGGAAGAATATTACTTTTTGAATTGTTACAATGAGGACATGCCAAAACAAAATTCCATAGTTTATCATCCTTTACAAAACTCCATGGAATAAAATGATCAACAGGATTGGCTGACTCGGAGCTATTTTTTAATTCACGACCACAATAAAAACATCGTGTCTGTTGAAAACTAACTAATGCTTCCCTATAACAAGAAAGATTCTGCCTTTCAGTTGACGCATCAAGTTTATTTGCAAGCGCATATGAATCTTCTTCTAAATTCGCTTTTTCCAGATATTTAATCCATTCGTAATAGTTCTGCTTTTCAAAAACAGATTTATATTTTACCAAAGCTACATAAACATCATGATTTAATGTAATCCCTTCACTTTTGTCAGTTTTATTAAAATGGTAGAACTGGTCATCAGTATCTCCACAAAAAGCACCGACAACATTTTTCATCATCTGGCTTTTTATCTTCCGAGAAATTTCTAGTTGTAAATCTGCCTTTAAGCTTTCGAAAGGAAAGATAGAATTCTTTTCTGTATAATTGAAAGCATATTTATCACAAAAATCAAACAATTCTTTTTCAACACATGTCCACTCATGCTGACTTGTCTTTATCTGCTGCCTCAGGTGATACTTCAGTACAAGATTCCAGTAAATCTCCGTAAACCTGAGCGCAATCTGCTCATAAGATAAATACATTGTATCTAAATCTACGTTGAATACATTGTCCAGGATTGCCTTGAAAAATGCATATTTATAAGAAGTTGTGTGAGCAGAGCCACAGGACAATGCTTTATTTACCAATGCAATAACGTCTGATTCTGCCAATGAGATAAAAGGTGTGTTGTTATATTTTGAATTCCAATTAGTGCTGCTCATAAGGAAAATTATACCACGATTTCACTGTTTTTTGCTGAAAATACCACATTTCCCCAAAAAAATCGAATAAAAGACTATGTTTTATGCTGAACCCTCTAATCGCGTTAGGCTATGGAGTACCGCCGGAGGCGTTCCTCGCTCGAAACTGCTCTTCGAGCGAGGAATGGAGCGAAAGCGGAAGTACGGAACAGCCGACGGCTTTAGCCGGAACGCCCGTATAAAGTATCACAGAGAATCATTCCGATAATTCACCATATATTATTCCGATAATTGCACATTGTTCCGATAAATGCTATGATTGTACCTATGAAATCTGACGGAACTTTTTTAACCGTTGCACAGGTGGCGGACAAATGGGGAATCTCTGGGCGGCGTATACGCGTCCTTTGTGCGGAAGGCAAAATCCCAGGAGCCGAACAAATCGGAAGGGGATGGCGCATTCCACTTGATGCAGTGAAGCCCTCCGATACCCGCCTCAAGAGCAGGCAAAACCTTCTTTCATCCATCGATGAAAAAAAATCCAAACTCGATCATCTCCGTCCATTCACACAAGGGGAACTTGAACGCCTTAATGAACAATTCATTACCGAATATACCTACAACTCAAACGCAATTGAAGGCAACACTCTGACCCTACGCGAAACGGACCTTGTACTCCGAGGACTTACAATCGATAAAAAGCCGCTTGCACATCATCTTGAAGCCATCGGTCACAAAGAAGCCTTTGACTATGTGGTTAGCCTCGTGCAGAAAAACGAACCGCTTTCAGAGAGCATCATAAAAAACATTCACTATCTGGTACTTGCCGACAAAAAAGAAGACCGTGGTATATACAGAAAAATCCCCGTTACTATCTCAGGCGCCGCCCACACTCCTGTTCAGCCATATTTAATTCAGCCAAAGCTGGAAAATCTCCTTATTGATTATCAAAACGATACATCACATATTGTAACTAAACTTGCCCGCCTTCACGTTGAATTTGAAGCAATCCACCCTTTTATTGACGGAAACGGCAGAACCGGCCGTCTTCTGGTAAACCTTGAGCTAATGAAAGCTGGCTTTCCACCGATAAACATTAAGTTTGCCGACCGCCTCGCCTACTACAAAGCTTTTGACGAATATCACGTTCGGCACAACCTTGCAGCCATGGAAAAACTTTTTGCCCGAGCCTTATTGGAACGCCTAGACTTTTATATTTCCTTGAGGGAAGGATAGACGGATCTATTTGAACAGGATTGTTCCTCTAAAGCTTTGTTTAACCCGCCCCCACCCAGGGCATCTCATTCACATTCAATCGAATAAAGCTCGATGTTGGCGTCCTGGAAGTTGGAGAAGCAGAGGAGCTTTCTGTCGGGGCTGATTGCAAGTCCTGTGGGCTGGTTGCCGCCCTGAATCTCGGTCAGCAGGGTCATTGTATTGGTGTCGATTACCTGAACCTTGCCGTCTTTGGGACTTCGCCTTGTGTAGTCGACGGGATTGTTGGGGCCACGGCAGCTTATGAAAAGTATGTCGTCGCTGTAAAGCTCTATCGTATTGGGCTTGTGGTATGTAGCGAAGGAATCGGTGATTTTGAACGCCCCCAAATCCAGCTTGTAGACTTTGGTAAAATACATGTCGCTGATGTATGCGGTGTTGGTGTCGGACTCAACGGAGACATGCCTCATGCTTGCGTTTGTAATCTTGATTGAGTTGACCCTCTTGTAGGTTTCGGTGTTGAATGACTCAAGAAGGCCTGACTCATAGGAAAGGGTCAAGAGGTTGCTGCCGCCGTTGTAGAAGTAAAGTCCGCGCGGTGCCTTTCCGGTCTTGAGTTTTGTCAGTACTTTGCCGCTATCGTAGTCAATGAGCGAGACATCGTTTGACACCCAGTTGGAGACGGCCAGCATGTTTTTTTCCGGAGACCATGCGATGAACTTGGACCAGTTTCCCTCAGTTGGAATCGACCTCTTTAGCTCAAACCCGGGATATGAATATTCATAGACTGTGGCGGTCGTCATCTGAGACACAAGGAACACGCCCTTTTCCGGAATGAAAAGCCCCTCCGCAAAACCAACCTGATTTGCCTTGGGGGGAGTAATCCTCTTTACAATCTTTTTTTCCTTTACGCTGAATACATCAACACCCTTGTCATCAAGCAGGGGGAGAAGTATATACTCACCGTCGGGAGAAAACAAAACCTGCTTGGGCTGCTTTCCGCAGGAATACTTTCCGATTTTGGTCAGCGTGATTTTTTTCTCGTTTTCCTTTTCATTCTGAGCGTCACTTTGGGTAAATGCACTCACCGCCAGCAGAATACAAGCTGCAAATAAAACCAGTTTCTTCATCTTAACACTCCGACATTACTTTAATTTCTTGAGCTTGCAGTTTTCGATTCCCTCGCTCCAGAATTTTTCTATGGGTAAATTTCTAACCAGGCTTATGATGCCTGAATTGAGCGCCCCGTGACCGACAATCAGGACATCCTTTCCCTCTGCCAGAAGCGGATCCACTTTTTCCTTTAAAAACTCTGAGGTCCTCTTAAACAGCTCATCAAAGCTTTCTCCACCTTCAACAGGCTCCGTGTATTTTTCAGGATGAAAGAAAAAATTCTTGATGGGTTCTTCGTCCGGCAAATGAAAGACATCTTTTTTCCCTTCATAGACTCCAAAACACATTTCGTGCAGGCGGTCATCCACCACTATCGGAACATTCCTACCCTTTAAGAGAATTTCCGCCGTCTCCTTTGCCCTTACAAGCGGAGAGCAAAAACAAATGTCAAAATGAACGTCCTTATATTCAGCGGCCGCTTTCCGTGCCATCTCCCGCCCCTCTTCATTCAGGGGAATGTCGGTAAGTCCCTGCAGCCTGTATTCCTTATTCCAGTCGGTTTTTCCGTGTCGCATTATGTACAGCATGATTCACACTCTAATATATCCTGTAGTTTCCGCTCAATGCCAAAAGCGCAAAGAGATAAAGGCAGTTGTCGTAGTAGCGCCTTCCTCCGGTTCTAAGCGGTGTATTGAAGAACCACCTTACCCAATCCAAAGCAAGCTCGTAGTCCGCGCTGTCCTTTTCTATCGCAAGGGTACCCTGAGCAGTTGCCGCCAAAAGTCCCACAGGATGCAGTACAGTCTTATCCAGAGAAGTTCCGTCGACATCAAAGACACAGCGGGCCGCTTCCAGAGGTGTCCTTAAAAATCGAATAAGGTTTGCAGGTGCCTTGTACTGGCCGTAGTCCTTGTCCGCCCATACCTTGTCCAGACCGATGTTCGCAGCTGTCCTGTATGCGTCGGAGAAAAAGTGATTGTGCTCCCATCCCCAGAATTTTTCCATCACAGGGCTTCCGTCAAAATGAGCGTATTCAGGATTCATTCCGGTTTTGGGGTGGCATGAAATCGCAAGGTATTTCCTGCTTTCTTCCGCTGCAATCCTAAAGAAATCGCGGTCATCTTCATCAGCCCACAAAGCGAACAAATCATAAAAATGCGGAAGGTGATACGAAGGGTCAGAGAAAGGGCTTCCTGGCACAAACAGAATCAGGTGGTTTTCGTTATTCCACATTGGAGCTCCGGCACGACCATTGCTTCCCTTGTGAACTGCCGCGTGTAAAATTGCACGAGCTTCCTTTTCGTAGTTGAATATTCCATCTCCGTTTCCCCAACGGTGTGACGCAAAGAAAAGAGCCATTGCAAAAAACTCTTCTCCGTCGGGTGCAGGTCCAAGTGCATTTTTGGTTCCGTCAAGCTTGCAGCTCCATGCAAAGTAACCTTCGTTATCGCCGTCTTCCATGAACATGAATTTTTTTGCCCATTTCCAGATGCGGTCAAACTCTTTTTTCATGTCCAGCTGAACGCACATCATCATTCCATAAGACATGCCTTCCGTGCGGGCGTCATTGTTTCCGGTGTCCACAAGGTATCCCGTCTCATCCTCCGCCTCGTGGTAAATCCTCTCTTCCTCGCTTCCATAAAAAAAGGTCTTCACAGCCGAATCAATCTTCGCCTTGATTTGCTCCTGAGAAAACCCCGCCTCCAAAAGCATGTTCCTGTATTGTTTTTGTTCCATATTCTTTCTGTTGTCCTTTGTTTCCATTCTAACAGATTTTTGAAACATGTGCTACACATTACGGCTGATGAAAAAACATATTCTTTTTTACTGATAAACTATTACAATTCCTTCAAATGATTATTCCCTTTTATATATCCTTGTTTCCTTTTCCGGCAGAACAATATGTAATTCTCGTTCATTGGACCAAAACACATTTATGGCATCCATTCTGTCTGAGATAAAAATATTTCCCGGACTGTCTGGCAATTGTTTATCTGAATCTATTATACTCACCTGCGTATTAAATACGGTAGTAGCTCCCGCATCCCTGGAAAACACTATTGCCGTATGATTACCACTTGGAGAAGGTGTTTTTTTTTGAATGTTATTATCCGCAAGTTTGGAACAAGAGACGAACATAAAAGAAATTAGTATAACCAGTATCTTATTCATTCTGTTTGTCATATTTACCATATCATTCAAATCCAAAATATTTCTTCAGGATGTCATCGGGGGAATCCAGCAGCTCTGAATCTTCAAAGACATATTCGCTTGAACTTTTTTCTTCAAGAGGGTCTATCCTTAATTTCTCGATAAAGCCAGCTTCATTGTGTCTGGCAAGAATATAACCATATGTGAATTCAGACACAATCTCATTATCCAGTTCTTTGCAATAGTATTCTGTTCCCTCATCCCCATTCATTTTATATGAATGTTTTCTAAATCCATTCGGAATAGGGTCATATGTTTCTATGCGCAGTCCCCTGTCATAAATACTTGTCCATAACTCTTGATATCCTTTTTCCTGTTCTTCTGATCGAATAATATAGTGCGTGAACTCTATTTTATTCTCTAAAAATTTATAAACATCTTTATCTGGTAATTCTGATCCATAAATATTCGTTACAAGGTCTTTTTCAAAAATGTACTTACTATTCTTTGGATAATTATCAGTAATTTTTTCTAAAATAACGGAATCTTTGCCTTTTTTAATACTATAAACTGTCTCTTTTATATCATCACGTCCAAAAAAGCTGCTTCTTATTATATGCTCATAAACATAATAAAAGTTCCCATCGCAATGATATCTTATGTGTCTTTGATCACAAATTTTGTCTTTATCATCTACAAGCTTGTTTATAGAATAATAATCTGAAATATGACCTTCTGAATCAAAAAAATAATACTCCCAGTCCTTAGCCCTGTCCTCGCCGTCTCCATTCCATAACTGATATCCGTTTCTAAAATAATAATCCTCATGTTCAATTTTTAAGATTTTATTCTTTACTGATTCAATTTTCTCAATATAAATCCTTTCATCAATAAAGGGATTCCTTATTATGTATTCATAGGCAGGAAGATCTTTAGAAAAGCATGATCCGAATACCTCAGCACTTTTATCCGGTTCATTGAAACTTGGAAGCTCTTTCTTATTGTTATATACGATAATGGATTCAGCTTTTTCTTCTTGAAAGGATGATGGCCTGATGTCATTTATTTCCTTCTGTTGTATTGTCTCAGGAGATGCTACTACATTTTCCTGTTGTGTTGCTGAATTATTCTTGTTGTTTTTGCAAGATAAAAGCGTCAAGGAAAAAAATGGTATAGCGAGAATCATCAACAATGCTATATAGCAACGTAAATCTATAAACTTTGTCGGATTGAAATATTTCATGGCTGCTTATGTCTCCTCATTATTTCAGGAAAAGCATAGAATCACATACGGTGTATGTCTGGATACGTGAAATTGAGAAAAAGTTTGAGCTTTCCTGACCTTCTTGTAAAGGCCCTAATACAAATCTACGGCCTTCATCGTTTCTACTAGTTGGAGCATAGAAGAATTCAACTTGATTGTATTCATTTATTCTGTAGGATTCGAGGTTTATCCAATGATCACCACCAGCCACTGAATCTGCTTTACCTAAAACATATGTATTGATGCCCATTTCGGAAATATTATCGAAGTCCTCTTTAGTTACATTTTTTATTTCTTCAGAAACTAAATTTTTTCCTTCAGGGAGACAAGTCTTTAATCCTTCTTTTATCTCCTCAAGTGATAGGCATCCGTCTCCATTTTTATCAAATACTTTGTTGACCTCTGATATTTTTACTTGCTCACCTTTTATCTGTGTCGCAAGTTTGGCTACGGCTTGCATAAGACAGCCTGATTCACTAAATTTATTATCAACTTCTTCCCAGTTGCCACTACCTTTAGGTATTTCTTCAAGATGTTTACCATTCATTTTATCTAAATCTGTATATTTATAATCCTGCATTTTCATGCTTAAAGCTTCTTGTGTGTTTATGGTACCCCATCTTCCGCTTGTTTTTGGTTTATCTTCTACTACAGCAGAAGATGATTTTGGCGGTAATTGTGGACAATAACTTGCTGATTCAATTAATTCTCTGGCCAGTTGTTTTGTTTCCAAGGCTTGTTGCTCATAGACTCGTGCTTTCTTATGATGATATTTGGTACCAGGAATATTATCGTAATAAGTACCGCCTGTTTCCTTCATGTTATCTGCATATTCTTGCCATGCAGGTTTTATATTTTTGTTTTCTGGATTAGCGACAACCTCTTGCCCCTCAATTTTCTTAACCTCAACCACTTGACTAGACACAGCTTGCCCCTCAACCTTTTTCCCTGCTACCGTATTTGGTTTGACTTGATTATTACCTGCCATGGCTCGATATCTGGCGATTTTATCAATAAAGGTTGAACTTTCCTTTCCCAATGTTGAAATCCGATTAACGACAGAAGTCTGTGAGCTATTGGGCGAAAATGTATTGGTTGAGCTTGAGCTGGTTTCCGTTGTAGTAGTCGTGCTAGTTGTTGAGGGAGAACTGATCTGTTCCTGTGCCCATTTAATGTCTCCCTCTGTTATGGTTACAATAGTTCCATCATTTCTTTGAAGCGTGTCTCCGACCTCGGCCTCTGCAACAGCTTCATTAGAGTTACCTATCCATTTACCACCGTTAACAGTTAAGAGCTCCTCTTCCGTCATGTCGCGGGCAAAGGCTGAATAATCGTAGTTATCAAGGTCAATATAGGCCGGTTCTTTTTTCTTAAACAGTTTTAACATTTTCGTTATCCTCCTTCCTCTTCTTTAGATTTATTTTAGTACCTAATTACTTGAATTTAATAACATCAACTGAAAAAATAATCCAATATTTTTACAGAAGTTTTATCCCAGTCTATCTCTCCGTTTGGAATTACAGTTACTTCATTTTCACTAGTACCTGTTGTATGGGTAGAAGAATGACTTGAAGAAGAATATGAACTTCCATTGCTATAACCAGAGGTATTACCCAGAGAGCTTGATACATTGGCTGTTTCTATCTGCCTTACCAAATGCCATTCCAGAGTAAGATATATACTTTGTGACGGTTTTAGATTAACGTCATAAGTTAATGAAATGTAGTGCTCTATTCCCAGGTTTGATTTTGCAACCGCCGTAATTGTACAGCTGTACATTGGCTTATCACCTGTATTTGTAACCTTCACATCGGCAGTACAATACACTATCTCTTCTGTAGTAGTTGGCCTTTCTAATCTGGTAGATATTGAAGATTCCGACAGTTCCGCTTTTCCATCTGGTGTTTCATAAAGTGAGCAACTTACCAACAAGAATAGTAAAGCTAATCCAAAATATTTTTTCATTCCATTACCTCCAAAAATTGCTGAATGAATTCTTCCCAGTCTGATGACAGTTTTAATATATTTATTTTACCCTGTATCATATTCCAGATACTACGGTAATAATTCAAGCGGGTTTCATAATAGCTTGCCTCTGTTGACCAGTATTCTGCCTCCGTTATAAGGTTTCTGTCCATTAGTATTTTTATGTCCTTCCTGTATTTCTCTTCCTCTTTCAGTGCCTTCTCCATATCTTCACAATATGAAGAAAAGGCTATCGTCCATTCTCTATACAGATTCCGCACATTATTCTGTTCATCCCGAAGCAGTTCCAGCTGCAAGTTAAGATTCTGTATTTTTTTATCGGAAACTTCCCTTAAGGCTTTTCCTTGTGACGTAAAATCAAGGCCTACGCTAATCCCAATAGTTGTGCTGATGTTCCACGCATACCGTGTTTTTACAAGATTCCTAAGAGAACGGCTTAAATCACTGTATTCGCTGTTTTTATTCTGATCTGGAACAAAAGATGTTTGAATGAATAACGAAGGGGCCATTTTTGCTTCTTCAATCTTATAAGACCATTTTTCATTATCAATCTGATTAAGGATTTCATATTCCTGCATGGTCTGCTGCAGTTTTTCTCCATATGTTATGTCAAGGAGTTTTAAAATTTCTTCCCTGAACAGATTGCTTTGAATCATTATATCCTCAATTTCATAACCGGCGAGGATTGTTTCCATTTCCAAAAGTTTTTGAGTAGCCTGTTGATAACTCTGTATGGCTTGCGTTTTATTCATATGTGAGTTAAACAATTCTATATCATTTCTTTGCCCGTTCTTGTGTCTGTAACTTTGTTCCTGATATTCTGCATTTGTCTTTTTCAGCAATACCTCGCAGTATTCATGTTCAAGCAAGGCAAGATTGTAGTTCTGAACGGCTGTAATAAACCTTGTTGCAAGCTCAAACTTCGCTTCTTTTTCTTCAAGTATGAATATTTTCTGCTGGTTTTTCAGTATTTCAACTGATGGATCTTTTTTAAAGAAAAAAGCCCCGTCAGAAAAATTTTGTGTGTACCCAAACTGCAAATAAGGCTGCTGGATATATGCGTTCTGACCGGTAAGATAAGAGAAGCCATAACCCACATCAATTGAAAACTGTCCGTTACCAGGCAGTTTTTGATAGATGCCGATATTAGCGGTAGGCTCCACTATTGTTTGAGGGGAAGACAAGATTCCCTTGTTTTTTACATATTGATAATCACCCTGCATTGTTTTTATGCCTGTAGAAACATCAAGCTGAACAGTTGGAAGCCAGACTTTTTCCTGCTGCTTAAACGACAGTTCTGCTGCCTCTGCATTGTTGCTAAGAATTATCCCCTCTGGGGATTCTTTAATGACTTTACTTATTACATTAATTGCATAGTTGCCTGCAGGCTTATTATCACAAACAATCTTCTCTTCTTCCAAAGAAAAAACATTTCCAGTTAAAATGAGAAGTAACGTAAATATCATAATTTTACTTTTTAATATCATATATTTTTTTTATCTCCAAAATTATTACTAGTCCACTATCTTTCTTTTCCTTTGTAATTTTAATTGAAATAATAATCCAATAATGTAACGGACGTCTTATCCCAATCTTTTTCACCATATTCTATCAAAGTAACCTCCGGTTTAGAAGTGCTTGTTGAGGTCGTAGTTGAATGATTAGTAGAATATCCTGAGTCACCTAAGCTGGTTCCATCTGTTTTACTATCAGATTCTGTTTTATTTGTAGTTTTTATTGGCCTTTTCAAAGTCCACTCAAGAGTGACGTATATGCTTTGAGATGGCGGTATGTTAACATCGTAATCCAGGGAAATAAAATGCTCAACCCCCAAATCTGTTTTGGCAGATGCGGTAATCGTGCAGTTATATATCGTCTTGTCGCTTGTATTGGTAATCTTTACATCGGCACTACAATAAACTATCTCCTCTGTTGTCGTCGGTCTTTCTATCCTAGTTGATACTGATGCTTCTGATAACTCTGCAACTCCTTCTGGCGGCTCCAACAAGGAGCATCCTGCTAACAAAAATAATAAAGACAGTCCTAAAAACTTTTTCATATCATATCCTCCAAACTTTTAAAATCATAAAAAAATCATTTTTCTTAAGAAACAAAAATAGATCGGTTGCTTTTACTTAGATGAATTAAACTTTTTTACTTTTACTTCTTATAATTTTTTATCATCTTGATTCTCATGCTTAACCATATCATTCAAATCCAAAATATTTCTTCAGGATGTCATCGGGGGAATCCAATATTTCTATGTAAGTAAAATCATAAACCCCGTCCGCTCCATCTTCGACAGGGCCTATTTCTTCCTCTTCGACAAAACCAGCGGGATTCATTTTTCTTCTTACCCTTTTTAATATTTCTCCATCCTGTTTTATAAAGCCTTCTTCTCCATTTAACTCATATGTTTCTGTTACCATTTGTTTCAAATGCGGAAACTGTCTTTTAACCAATACCCCGTTTGCATACTCATTTGTTTCAAAGATTTCACCATTCCTCCATTCATTTTTAACATATCTGTTTCCAGTAAAAATATCTTCATAGAATTTTGATTTATTGCTATAGTCTGGATAAAAATATTTTTTGTCCTTATAATATTCAGTTGCATATGTTCTTTTCTGTGACTTTAAAAGCAATTTGTCCCCATCAACAATCAAATCAGAAAATGAATCAGAAACCTTGTTCGCATAACAATCCTTTGATGAGACTAAACGTTTTTCACCATCACAGTGATACTTAGAATGACTCCAATTGATTACACTTCCATTCTCTGGAACTTCTTTGTATAGATTAAAAACGTCTGTAATAATACCATTTGAATCAAAAAAATAATAATTCCAATCTTTAATTTGGAACTCTCCTCCATCTCCCATCCAACATTTTGAACCGTCACGCAAGGAGTATTGTTCGGCTTCGACCTTGACGATTTTGTTTTTTACTGCATCCAGATCTTCAATATAAAGTGATTCTTGAAAGAAAGGATTCCGTATTAAAAAATCATAGTTTGGCAATGTTTTAGAAAAATAAGGGGCAAAAACTTCTGCCGCCTTGTTTTTTCCAGTGAATTTTAAGAGGCCTTCCTCATCCCTTTCATACGGAAAGACATATTCCGTATTTTCTTGTGCGATTTCTTTGGTTTCCTCTTCTTTTTCAGAAACAGAATTTTCTTTTATTTCCTCGGATATAAATTCTTCTGTATTCCTATTTGACAGTTTTGTTTCCCCTGTCCTTGCATTGTTGCATGACAGGAACAATAGCACAAGGAGAACAGTTCCATTTGATTTAAGACATTTAAACACTGTTCACCCCCCCCTAAAGAATTGTAAATGTTTGTATATGTGAAATCGTAAAATAATTATTCTGCCCAGACTGTTTGTCTCCAAGTATAAACTGTCTATTATTAACTAAATCATTTGAACTTGTAGGAGAATAATCAAATTGTACCTGTCCTTTATCATTGACACTATATCCTGTTAGTACAACCCAATGGGGTTCTCCTTTATAGACATTCTCTGCCATCCCCAGAATATAAGTAGTTCCTTCCCATCCTGCAATTTCATCAAGTTTTTCTTTTGTCAGTGTTTTCTCAAACCAGTCGCTTTGTACTGTTTTACCTTCAGGAAGTTGTGCTCTTATTGCTTCCTCAACCTCTTCCCTAGACAAGTAACCATCCCCATTTGCATCATAAAGGTCATTGATATCATCCTTCATTTCAACTTTATGACCTGCAACTTCACTTGCTATTTTTGCCGCTCCACACATTTTACAACCCACTAAACTAAAATGATTATTCCCATTCATTGTACCATCTTTTGCTCGTATAGTTTTTTGCTCTTCAATATCATCTTCATTTGTATATTTTGCATAATCTTGCATACGCATGTTGTCTGCATCAGTTTCGAGTTTTCCCCAATCTGCAAATTTAGTATAAGAGTTTTTCCTCTTCATGTTTTCTGCATATTCTTGTGCAGCAGTTTTTATCTTTCTATTTTCTGAATTTGTTTTCTGCCTAGGATAAAATGTCCCAACATCCGGTGTTCTACTGTTCGGATATCCTTGTTCTGAAAGATTCCCAGTGCCGGTAGTATTTTTATTCACAGGTAGAGCCTCTTCCTTCTTGGGATTATACTTCCCTGGATTCGGATCCCTGCTGCTCGGATATCCCCTTTCCGTCAGGTTTCCTTCAGCAGCCTGCCCCTCATTCTTCCTGACCTCTACCGCCTGTCCGGCTGGCGTCGCTCCGGCTCCCTTCTTCTTTTGCTGGGCTATGTAATCGGAGACCGTCATTGTACCAGCCCCAAGATTAACCTTGCTTCCTCCACTGCCGGAAGTATTGTTCTGGTCTCTGGGCCTGTCATTGTTGCTTTCTGAACTTGTTGTTGAGCTTGAGCTGGTTTCCGTTGTAGTAGTCGTGCTGGTTGTTGATGGGGAACTGATCTGTTCCTGTGCCCATTTAATGTCTCCCTCTGTAATTACCACTGTTGTATTGTCACTTCTTGTCAGGGTATCTCCGGGCTTGGCATTAGCTACTGCCTCGTTGGTATTGGCAATCTCTTTACCACCGTTTACAGTCAGCAGCTCCTCTTCTGTCATGTCTCGTGCGAATGATGAGTAATCATAGTTCTCTAGGTCAATATAGACCGGTGTTTTTTTCTTGAATAGTTTAAACATTTTTTTTACTTTCACTCCTTATGTTTACTTTTTTATTATTTTGTTATGCTAACAAAAACATCTTTATTCCCAAAGGTATTCTTATGTTATTACCTCTTATAGATTTCTACCTAAAACAATTTCAGTGATAATTCCATCCGATAAGTCAAAAGTAATAAAAAATTCATAATTAGTAGAATTATATGATAATTCATGCTCATTTAATTCATAAATTGAATCGGGATATGCATTTAACACTGACTCATAATCTTTTCCAATGAAACTGCTCAATGGATGGAGATCCGTTTCTTTCTCCAATGATAATATTTGAAATTTTAGAATCTCTCCTTTTTCCCAATACTCAACACTCCCATATTTACCATATACATTTACTACCGCTTCATAACCACTCCTAAAAGCATATGAATCCTTCTCATCGGAAGCATCTTTAACCTCAATATTCCCAAAAACATTTACTTCGTTTACATCCAGTGTATCAGGAAAGCTTCCCCAAAAATCATCAAATATTGATGGCTCATTCATAACGGGCGGGGGAGTCTGCACTTCCTTTAATTGCTTTGGTTCATCTTCTTTTACGGTTTCATCAGGTAAGTTTAATTCAACATCCTGTATGGGCGCTACTTTTTCATTCTTTTCATTTATTGAACTGCTACCATTCTTTTCTTTACATCCAAAAGCAAACATCAAAATGAATAGACAAAGAATTGGATAGATATATTTTTGCAGTTTAACATTCCCACAACAAATTACATCTTTGTTTTTGTTCTGAAATAAAAACAAAAACTTTTTAATCATGGACATAGGCATATGAACCTCCATAAAATGTTGACAGTGCCTGATCAGACCATTTAGCAAATTTAGTTATATCTGCCTGTGTACTACCCCTACCACAACCCCATGTTGTTTGATAATCACTGTAATGAAATCCATATCCCGTATCATCTTGAGTGCCTGTAACAGGAGGTAAAGAACCATTTACGCATTTAGGAGGTTCTGGATCATTCCCATAAACGGTAACTGCTTGGTGGGCATTTGTCGGTATAAAAACTGTCCCAAAATCTTTAGATCCATCTTTTGGAATACTCTTTAAAATATTCCATTCTCCGTTTGGAAATTCTCTTGGATAATACCAATTGGGATCTCCCTTTGACGGAATGGTTTTTATATCAGGATCTTGTCTTAAACCATTCAGCTCATTCCGTACTTTGTTCGTCATTTCAAAGGAAAATGAATGAACGCCTGTTACTCCATGTCCATTACGTATATTATAATAAGTAACTTCCATTTTATTTTCAGAACGAGTATACTCAGCGGTAAGAACATCAAAGCCATTTGCCTTTGAAAGCGGTAGTGGATCCTGGTCTCCAAGCTGGCTTGGTCCATCTTTTTGGGCCTTTGGATAATTTTCAGTAGTGGATGGAAAACCTCTTGTTCTTTTTCCTGCGGCATCCCTAACAGCCTTTGCAGTATATCCAGCCACCTTTTCTTTGAAAGTGGAGCTGTTATAATGCGGACTAATTTCAACAACACTTTCGGTATTAGATCCAGAAACTTTCATCTCAACCTTCTTTCCCTCAACCGCTTGTCCTGTTACAGCTGTTCCACTGGACTTTTTTCCACCCACAGTAGTTGGCTTAATCTGATTATTACCAGCCAAGGCTTTATATCTGGCAATGTTCTCAAGAACAGTAGAGCTTTCCCTTTCCGGCGTTGAATCACGTTTTACAACAGAAGACTGAGGTGTACTGGTCGAAGGTGTACTAGACGTACTTGAGCTGGTTTCCGTTGTAGTAGTCGTGCTGGTTGTTGATGGGGAACTGATCTGTTCTTTGGCCCAGTCTATGTCTGCCTGGGTTATTGTTACCACTGTCCCATCTTTTCTTTTAAGCGTATCACCAACCTCTGCTTCTGCCACTGATGCATCTGAATTACCTATCCATTTCCCACCGTTTACAGTAAGCAGCTCCTCCTCTGTCATGTCGCGGGCAAAGGCTGAATAGTCGTAGTTATCAAGGTCAATGTAGTCGGGTGTCTTTTTCTTAAAAAATTTAAACATAATCACTTTTCTCCTAAGACTTGATTAAATTATTACATGGATGTTCAAAAATGCAGGAAAAAACTTTATGGAATAATTACTATAATTATCATACTATACTTTTATTTTGTCAAGTGTTATAATCATGCTATTATTATTTTTTTTTATAAAAAAGTTGGAGTGAAAAAGTGAAGCTACAAAAAACAGTTTTTATCAGACAACAGGACGAAAGTGATTGTGGTGCGGCTTGTCTTGCCATGATAGCAAAATACTATGGCAAACATATCTCAATTACAAAAATCAGAAATCTTGCAGGTACAGACATAAATGGAACTTCGAGCAAGGGTATTCTCAGAGCTGCAAAAGATTTAGGATTTACATGCAAAGGCGTTTTATTCAGAGAAAAAGTATTAGCCCCAAACCTTCCTTATCCATTGATAGTAAACATACGTAGGGATGGAGTCGAACATTATTTGGTAGTGTACAAAATCAAAGATGAAAAAGCTTTGATAGCCGATCCAGCCGATTCTGTATTTTGGATTGACACAAAAAACCTTTACGATTGGTGGACTGGATTTTGCTTCATGCTGAATCCAAATAGTAAATTCCAAAATTTAACAGAAGACAAAACCCTTTTCACAAGATTTTTCTATCTTCTATCCGAAAACAAAACCATAGCAATCCAAACCTTTATTTCAAGTTTCATACTTACAATACTTGGTATTCTCGGTGCATTCTATTTTCGTTTCCTCATTGATGAAGTCATCTATTCTTATCTTCCGTCAGCTCTTGTTTCCATATCACTGGCATACTTTGCAATTATCGTTTTTCAGAGCCTACTTGGTTTTGCACGCAATCATCTCATCAATTTTCTTGGCAACAAAATGGAAGCCATCCTATCCCTTGATTATTTCAGGCATATACTTCATCTGCCCCTTGATTTTTTCACCAAAAGAAAAAGCGGAGAAATTTTATCCCGCTTTACAGACATATCCACAGTAAAGAATGCCCTTTCTTCAATGTGTGTTGGAGTACTTTTGGATTGCGTTATGCTCATCTTCACAGGAATTGTCCTTTTTACATTCAGCAGTTCTCTAGTTGGAATTGCAGTGGTTCCTGTATTACTTTCTGCAGCCTTAGTCATGTTATTTGCAAAAAAGTTCAGGCATCTCATTTACCGACGCTCAGTTATTGAGGCTGAAAAATACTCTCATTTTGTAGAAAGCATAAATGGAATTTCAACACTTAAAGCACTATCCACAGAAGATGATTCTTACGATAAAGCGGAGCTTAAAATCATCCATTCTATAGAAGAAGGCTTTAAACTCATGAACTTAAGTAATTTCCAATCTACCCTCCAAGGGTTTTTGAGCCAGATAGGCAGCCTTGCAGTTTACTGGTATGGAAGTTACCTTATAATGCAGGGGAGGCTTTCTTTGGGTGAACTTATATCTTTTGTTACTTTGCTTGGGTATTTTCTTGGTCCACTCGGACGACTTATTTCACTACAACCACAGCTACAGGAGCTTTCAGTAGCTGGCAAAAGACTTGGAGAAATTCTTGACTTGCCGGAAGAAAATGAAAACAAAGAAGGTTTGTTTACGCTAAAAGAAACTTTAGGAAACATCAGCATAAAGAACCTTTCTTTTTCTTATGGTACGAGAGGAATAACTCTTGAAGATATTTCCCTTGATATAAAAGCTGGTCAAAGAATTGCCTTTGTTGGTCCATCTGGTTCCGGTAAAACAACTTTACTCAAATTGCTTTTAAAATTCTACAATCCTGAAAGCGGAGACATCCTTCTTGACGGAAAGAACATCAAAGATATTAATACAGAATCATATAGGAATTTTTTCGGGTATGTACCTCAGGACATCCTTCTTTTTAGCGGAACGATTCAAGAAAATATTGCATGGGGTAATTACAGTGCTTCACCAGAAGATATATTTAATGCAGCTAAAGATGCCCAAGCCCTTGATTTTATCTCACGTCTAAATGAGCGTTTTGCAACAAAGGTTGGCGAAAAAGGAACTTCCCTGTCTGGCGGAGAAAGACAACGAATTGCCCTAGCTAGGACTCTTTTACGCAAACCTAAAATTCTTGTACTGGATGAGGCAACTTCCAGTCTCGATAGCATTTCAGAAGCTTCAATTATGAAAACAATAAGAGCCATCAGCAAGAATCTAACTACAATAATTGTAGCTCACAGACTTTCAACAATAAAAAATTGCGACAAGATTTTTGTACTGAAAGACGGTCATATTGTAGAAAGTGGAAAGCACCGCACCTTATTAAAACAAAATGGTGTGTATGCCCAGATGTGGGAAAGTCAGAATTAGAACAACAACAGGAGCCAAAAATGAAAATATATGCAGACGAAACCGTCCCGTATACACAAGAATTCTTTTTAAGAAAAGAACCCTTATTTCAAAAAATAATCATTTGGATAATATCCGCATTAATTGTAGGAGCCTTCATCTTCATTTCTTTTGCCAAATTTGAAGAAGTCGTAAAAGTCACAGGAACAATTCGTCCTGAAGACAACATTTCCTCGGTTTCAAATGCCGTTACTGGCCGTATAAAATCCGTGTCCTATGAATCAGGTCAACACGTCACGCAAGGACAGCTTTTACTGGAAATTGATCCTACACAACTAGAAGCCGAAAAAGAAAGCCTTTTGTCAAAAATTTCAGAAGAAAATGAAAAACTATCTGCACTCTATGAGATAAAAGAAAGTTTATCTCTGGGAAACAACATAATCGACAAAGATAAACATTATGAAGCCTATTTGCGCTATGAAGTTTGGCAGAATAATCTGACAAAACTAGACAATATAAAAGTATTAAATAAGGAAAAGTATACCCGAGAAAAAAACCTTCCCAAATCAATGACAACTGTAGCAAAACTAAGGGAATTAGAAGCGGAATATCTCGTATCCTGCAACAATTACGATGATTATGACATCTCATTTAAACATGCCATTGAATCTGAGATTATAGACTTGGAAACATCATCGAAAATCAACAATGCAAGGCTTACGCAGGTAGAAGACTCTTTACTGTTTACAAAAGTCAGGGCACCTATTGACGGAATCATTCAGGAAATCTCTGTATTCAACGAAAACGACTGGATTCAGTCTGGTCAAGATTTATTCAACCTCATTCCCGATGATGAACAGTATACCACTGTCAAACTTTCAATACCGGCTAAACAGGCTGGAAAAATAGAAAATGGAATGAAAGTTAAGATGAGATTTCCCAGTCTGCCATATCATGAATTTGGAGGAACAGAAGGCAAGATCATAACAATTGATCCAGACATTTCTCACTCCCAGAATGGTGAAGCATTTTTCCTCATAAAAACAACCCTAGAAAATCAATCCTTGACAGATAAAAAAGGAAAACGATATCCCCTAAAAGTTGGATTACAGGTTGATGCAAGAATAATCATTACCAAAAGAACTATATTAAGTTTCATCTTGGAAAAAATGAATTTGTGGTGGTAGCTTATCCTTGCTTGATTATCAAAAAACCTATATACTTCTATTTAATATATGACGGTTGCAATTGCTGATGACGAAAAAAATATTAGGCTCGCGGTAAAGACGGCTCTGGAAAAAGAGGGACTTTCGGTCCTTGAATTTTCTGACGGAAAATCTGTCCTCGAACGCTGGCAGAAGGACAACGGATTTTGTTCGCTTTTTATCCTGGACATAATGATGCCGGTGATGGACGGTCTTGCCCTGCTTACCAAACTTCGTGCATCAGGTATGCAGACTCCGGTAATGTTCCTTACTTCCCGCGATGAGGAATTTGACAAGGTGCTTGGCCTTGAACTTGGTGCCGACGATTATCTGTGCAAGCCTTTTTCAATAAAGGAATTGATTGCCAGGGTTCATGTTTTACTAAGGCGTACCTCTGTTATGCAAACTCCTTCTGCAAAAATCAGCTATGGGGAATTCATTTTGGACACCAACTCCTATACCGTCCTCAAAAACAACAGTCCCCTTCAACTTACCGTAACAGAATTTCGTCTTCTGCAAAGTTTCCTGCAAAATCCCTCACAGGTACTCTCGCGCGAACAGTTGATTCAGGCGGCATATCCCGAGGACATTTACCTGAACGACAGGGCGATTGACTGTCACATAAAACGTCTGCGAAAGAAAATCGGCAGTGAAAAAATTGAAACCGTCTATGGTTTGGGTTATCGCTTTATATGAAAAAATTCCGCATACCAATCAGCATACAGATTCTGTTTTTCCTTGTCGTCGTAGCATTCATTCCAGTGGCCGCAATGATGATTTTGAACACCTACGAACAGCAGCTTCTGTCATTAACCGAAAACTCCAACGTCCAGCAGGCCCGTGTTCTTTCCGCAAGCCTTTCTGCATTTGAAAAAGAAAGAATAAACAAGGATGATGCAATCCAAATCCTAAAAGAAATGAATTCCGAATTTGATTCACGCATCCGTATCCTTGATGAAAATGGATTTCTCCTGGCAGACTCCAGCACTCTTGAAACAGATGCAACACAAATTAAGCCCCAGCAAAGCAGAAGTTCCAAATCGGAAAACCAAAAGGAAGCTTCTGAAACCTTCGTTTACAAACTGTTTTCCCTTCCAATCAGGGTCATCAGGAAATTCAGGCCTCCGATTGCAAGCTATGACAGTGCGGATTATTATAGCGACAAGCAAGTATTCGACGGTGCAGAAATCCAGCAGGCACTCAAAGGCAATTATGGTTCTGCAACACGCATTTCGTCAGGAGGCCAGCGATCGGTTACGTTGTATTCTGCAATTCCGGTTTTCATCGATGGCAATGTAAAAGGCGTAATTCTTGTTTCACGTTCCACATACAGCATACTTCAGGATCTTTATGAGCTTCGTGTGGATCTGGCAAAAATCTTCCTCTGGTCAATGCTTGTAGTCGGAATCATCGCAACTTTCCTGATAATACGAATCATTCATCCGGTAAAAAAACTTTCACGCCAGGCATTAAGCTACAACAGCAAACAGACAAAAAACGATTCAATTGATTTTACCGGCCAAAAACGCAACGATGAAATAGGAGACCTGTCACGTTCATTTTCCGACCTTGTGCAGAAACTTGATGCAAAGATTAGATACACACAGGCATTTTCAGCGGATGTCTCCCACGAGTTCAAGAATCCACTTGCCGCAATACGTTCATCAGCAGAACTCATAGCACTCCCCGAAACCAGTGCAGAAGAAAAAGCAGAATTTACAAAATCAATAATCGAAGAAGTGACCCGCCTGCAAAACCTCTTGTCCGGTGTAAGGAGAATTTCCAAAATCGACGGACAGGAAAATCTGGAAGAAGAAAGTTTTATTGTAAATCAATTTGCAAAAAACATAATCGAACGAAACAAAACTCTGTTCCCCAAAACAGACTTTTCCTTTTCAACAGAGATTTCCGACACGCAGACAATTTCCATGCCATCGGATTGGTTTGACCGCATGCTGCAGAACCTTCTTGAAAACGCCGCCAGCTTTGCAGATAAGGTACAGCTTTCAATTCATTCATATAAAAACAAAAACCAGATTTGTGCCATCATCATTTCCGTACACGATTCGGGTCCCGGCATTCAGCTTGAAGAAAGGGACAAAATCTTCAACCGCTTTTATTCAAACCGCAGTGAAGAACAAAAGGGCGCTCATTCAGGGCTTGGACTTTCGATTGTAGAGGCGGTGGCTCAGGCAATGGGAGGCAGCGTAACAATTGAACAAAGTCCCATACTGTCTGGAGCATTGTTCAGCGTGACCCTTCCCGTAACAAGAAATAATACCCCAAGAAAATAACACATTTTCGCCACAATTTTGACACATTCTTCCAGTAGACTTTCCTCATACTTCATCAAAAATAGGAGGAAATAATTTTATGAAGAATTCTAAACATGGAGTGGGCTTAAAAATCTTATTCATAGGAATCATCGTCCTGATTCTTTCAATCGGATTATTGGTCATAAGGGGATTATTATCAAGCAGGGAATACACTTACAGAAGTGCCGTCAATGATATCTCACAATCAGCGGGCTCAACTTTTGTCTTAAGGGATCTTGATGTAACAATTTATGGAAAACACAACCGCTATTCATCGATCGCTGAACTGGACGTTCCCATTAGCTCTTTTGATGTAGAGGCAGATTTAAAGACAAGCATGAGGCATATAGGCATTTATTCTGCGCCAGTATATACAGGACAAGTCGTTGCAAAAGTAAAGCTCAATTATGAAAACAAAGATAATGATGAATTTACTTATTCTCCTTCCCAATCACTCATCTGTTTGGATACGGATAATACAAACCTTACAAAGCATCCAATTATCAAAGTTAATGGAACAGAATATACAGCTGACGTCATTCAGAAAAAAGATAATAAAATCGGTGTTTATTGTCCCCTTGTTGAAGGTGAAAATGAAATTGAAGTCCTTATGGATATAAGGGGTGCAGAAACTTTTATGATTACACCTGTTGGAGGCCAAAACTCACTGCAAATTACCTGTGACTGGCCATCTCCTGGATTTACAATCGGCAAACTGCTTCCTGATTATCGGGACATAACAGATCAGGGCTTTACCGCTTCTTGGAACATTCCATTTTCCAGCAAGGATAACAGAGTTGGTTTCCGTTATGTCCAGAGTGTGGATTTGTATAAACTGCTTGAGCGTTCAATCACTTATGGATTTTTGTTCATCATCGTTCCATTTATCGTGATGTTCCTGTTTGAACTTTTTGCCAACGTCAACCTTCATCCAATGAATTATCTCTTGTGCGGTGCGGCATGTATCGTGTTCTTCCTTCTTCTTATGGCATTCAGCGAGCATGTTTCATTTACCGCATCATACATAATCGGTTCATGTGGAGCGGCAATTCTTGTAAGCACATACCTTTCTTCCGTTACCAAGCAGCTTAAAATCGGTTTGGGCATGATGGGCAGTTTTATAATCCTTTATGTTTACCTCTTCTTCTCCCTCAAATCCGAAGACTACGCATTCCTGATTGGAGCAGTGTTCATCTTCATAATCCTCGCCCTCGTGATGTTCTTTACCCGCAACGTAGACTGGAGTTCCCTCGGCAAGAAAAAAGAAACTCTCCCCGATCCCGCACAGAGTTGATGATTCAACACAAAATAAAAAACCCCACTGGCATAACCAATGGGGTTTTTGTTATATTAATTAAAAAAATCCTACTTAAATAACTGCCCATCTTCTTTATTTCGGTCTAGAAGATCATCGATGTCATCTTCCGAAAGAACTCCGCGCTTTAGGTTTTTGGGAAGCAATCCTTCTTCTTCAAGCGCAAGATCCGTTTTACGTTCAGCACTTGTAAAATATTCTTCAAGCTTTTTTATTTCCGGCTGAATCTCTTTGTATTTTTTTACTGCTGCCTCAAGTTCATCCAAAGCATTGGCCACATTAGTAAGAATGTCTTCCATCCCGATGATGCGTTCAATGGATTGCTTGATTTGTAGTTCATTCATATTTTATCCTACACCGTAAACTGATCAACCTGCTTTACAATCTCGCCAATTGAATCTTCCATTTTACCTTCAGGGAGCTTCAAAAAGCTATGGTTTAAGAACACGAATATTTAATGGACTTTTGGAAATGATAAATTATCATATTAAACCAAAGAATTCAAGTTCCTGTCATAATAAATTTTATAACATAATTTTCAATTCATTTTTTCCTTAAAGCATGCTATAATTGAATAATTGTTTCACATTATCTTTAAGGAGAAACTATGTCTAATTTGAACGAAGAACGTACACAGGAAATCAATGCCCTGATTGCAGAAATGACATTAGAAGAAAAAGTAGGCCTTATGCTGCACGAAAGCATGGGTGTGCCAAGACTCGGAATCGAACCATACAACTGGTGGAATGAATGCCTTCATGGTGTTGCAAGAAATGGTCCTGCAACAATTTTTCCTCAGACAATCGGACTTGCCGCAACATTTGACACTGAGCTTGTTCAAAAAGAATATGCGGCCATCTCGGATGAAGCCCGTGCAAAATACAATGAGGCTCAGAAAGTTCACGACAATGGCCAGTTCCGTGGCCTTACATTCTGGACACCAAACATCAACATAGCCAGAGATCCACGCTGGGGACGCGCACAGGAAACCTTTGGAGAAGACCCTTATCTTACATCTCAAATGGGAAAGGCAGCGGTTCGTGGACTACAGGGTGATGATCCGGAGAACCTCAAGCTTGCCGCATGTGCAAAACATTTTGCCGTACATTCTGGTCCGGAAGACACAAGACATACTGCCGACGTTAAACCAAGCAAAAAAGATTTATGGGAAACATATTTGCCCGCATTCAAGGAACTGGTCGATGAAGGAGTTGAATCTGTGATGGGTGCATATCAACGTCTTTATGGTGAGCCATGTAACGGAAGCAAATTCCTTCTTGTGGACATTCTTCGCAACAAATGGGGATTCAAAGGCCATGTTGTAAGCGACTGTTGGGCTGTCCGCGACTTCCATGAAAACCACAAGGTTACAAAAACACCGGCAGAATCAGCAGCCCTTGCAATCAACAATACCTGCGACCTTAACTGTGGCTGTACCTACCATGCCGCAATCGATGCAGTCCGTCAGGGGCTTCTATCAGAAGAAAAAGTCAACGAATCCGTGTTCAGGCTTTTGATGACAAGGGCAAAACTCGGAATGGACAAGTCATGGGAAAAATCAAAGTGGGCACACCTGTCCGCCAAAGATGTTGACACAAAAGAGCACCGTGAGCTAGCCAGAAAGGTTGCACAAGATTCAATCGTAATGCTCAAAAACGACAACAACCTTTTGCCGTTGACCAAAGACAAAAAGATTAAAAAAATACTGGTGATGGGTCCCACCGCCACAAACATCAATTCATTAATCGGAAACTACTATGGCCTTAATTCAAGACTTGTAACAATACTTGAAGGCATTGCAGGAAAAATCGAATCACGTCCCGAAATCACCTTGGACTATCACCCCGGAGTCGGAATGTATCATGACAGTGCACAGCGAGGATGGTCAGTGGGTATGGCAGAAAGTGCCGATGTAGTAATCGCATGCTTTGGCCTGGACAACATGATGGAAGGAGAAGAAGGCGATGCCCTGGAAACTCTTCGTGGAGACCGCACAAAAATTGAACTTCCTGAACACCAGCTTTCCTACCTCAAGGCAGTACGCGAAAGGGGAAAACCCGTCGTGCTGGTTCTTACAGGTGGTGAGGCAATCGCTTTCCCGCGTGACATTGCGGATGCGGTCCTGTTTGCATGGTATCCCGGAGAAGAAGGCGGCAATGCAGTGGCGGACATTATCTTTGGAGATGCAAGCCCATCAGCACATCTTCCGGTTACATTCCCCGCAAAAACTGAAGACCTTCCTGATTTCTCTGATTACGACATGAAAGGCCGCACTTACCGTTATGCAACAAAAACTCCGCTTTATCCATTTGGCTTCGGTTTGACTTATACAAAGTGGCAGTTTACAGATCTTGAATGCAAGAAGAAGTCTGATATAGTTTCCGTTAAGGTAAAAGTGAACAACAAGGGCAATTCAGACGGAGATGAATGTGTTCAAGCATATGTCCAGAAAAATGAGCGCGATGAAACACAGCCCCTTTACTCCCTGCGTGCCTTTAAAAAAGTACATGTCAAAAAAGGAGAAAGTGCAATTGTGGATTTTGAACTTCCCCTCAAGGCATTTGAAACCATTACTCAAGAAGGAGAAAGCCAGATTCAAACAGGTGATTATACAATAATCATTTCTGACAGTGCTCCGGATCCAATAGCTGTAACTCTTGGCGCAACAGAATGCATTAAGGGTACTATTAAGATTTAAAAAGAGTTATCCTATGTCATGCTGAAACAAATGATTCAACATGGCATAGGATATTCAAAGAGATTCCGGATCAAGTCCGGAATGACAAATCTAAACTTCATGCACGTCATGCTGAACTTGATTCAGCATCTTAACATATCGTCTTAAGATTCCGAATCAAATCAGGAATGACATATTACCATTACTTTGCTGGAACAAGGTAATTGTCTATTACTTCCCTTACTTCCTTTGCGGTGAATGCTTTACCATGCTCAATTTTCTGAACAATATTGTTGCCGTCAATATAAACAATCATTGGTGTGTTGACCGTCTTTACTTTTGGCAAGAATGTTTTATGATAAGTTTCCATTGCCTTCTTTGCATTACCGCTTGCATCATATGCAAAATCCATTTCCTCAACTGCATATTTTTTCTGGAAAGTTGTAACAGCTTTTTGCTTTGCTTTCCTTACCTCAATAAAGCAAACATCTACATCTGCAAAATTCTTATAAACAGGATTAATGTTCTTTAAGAAATTCTTTGTACGTCCGCAGCTTGTTGCAAAGAACACTAAAATCTTTGGCTTGCCATTGGCACTTGTGGTTATCTTTTTTCCATCAACCGTAACAAATGTTTGGGTTACTGGATTTGCTTTGTTCAAACCCTGCTTTCTTGCCCTTGATGCAGGAAGTTCTGTCTCACATTCTCCATCTTCACAGTCGTTATTTGTCGGTTTTGTTGTTGTCGCCTGACCTGTAGTTGTTCTTGTTGTAGTCGTAGTAGTTGTGGTGGAGGTTTGACCTGTTGTAGTGTTTGTCGTTGTTACTGTAGTACTTGTTCCCTGCCCACTCGTTGTATTGGTCGTAGTAGTTGTAGTGCTTGTACCGCGTCCACTTGTTGTATTGGTTGTTGTTGTATTTGTACCCTGTCCTGTGCTCGTATTGCTTGTGGTCGTTGTGTTGGTTCCCTGACCTCTAGTTGTGATAGTCGTTGTTGTAGTGGTGGTTCCCTGTCCAGCTGTTGCATTTGTTGAAGTTGAATTTGTGGTAGTTGTTGATTGAGCTGATACAGGAATCAGATAATCATCTATAATGTCCCTGATATTACCAGCTGTAAGAACTTGACCAGAAACCTGGTACTGAATCTTGTTGTTTGAATCAATGAATACAACAAAAGGTAGCTGAATTGAAGTCGTGCTCATCATTGACCTGATGTACTGCCACATTGAGCTGTTGTTCATTCCTGTTGTATCAGAAGAGAATTTCATCTCAGGAATTGCATAGCTATTCTTGAATGACTTAACTGTAGCCGCATCCGCCTTGTTTATCTCTATCTCGTACAGATCAACATCATTGAACTTGTTATAAGCATTGGAAACATTCTTTGAGGTTTGCATACAGCGAGGACAAATTGTCTGCATGAAAATCAAAACCTTGGGTTTACCGTGTGCCTGATTGTCAACTTTTGTTCCGTCAAGAAGAGTATATGTCACAGTAGAAAGATTGGCTTTGTTAAGGCCCTGTTTTTTTGCTGCCTGCTGTGTTGTATTTGTGGTAGTAGTTGTTGTATTAGTCGTAGTACCATTTGAACTTGTGTTAATAGTTGTTCCTGTGGTTGTATTGGTCGTTGTCGTGGTACTTGTGCCCTGTCCTGTAGTCGTATTAGTTGTAGTGTTGGTTGTTGAAGAGGTCGTCGATACGGACTGAACATTAACAGGAATCAAATAATCATCGATATACTCCCTCATTTTCGCAGCTGTAAGAGTCTGACCTGAAACGTAATGTTGTATCTTGTTGTTTGCATCAATAAATACTATGAATGGCAACTGTATTGAAGTTGTTTCCATCATTGACCTGATGTACTGCCACATTGAGCTGTTGTTCATTCCTGTTGTATCAGAGGAGAATTTCATCGCTGGTATTGCATAGGTATTCTTGAATGTCTGAACAGTTGCCGCATCTGCCATACGTATCTCAATCTCGTACAGATCAACATCGCTGAATGTACTGTAAGCATTGGCAATATTTTTTGTGGTCTGCATACATCGACCACATATTGTCTGGAAGAATACAAGAACCTTGGGTTTACCGTGTGCCTGATTGTCAACTTTTGTTCCGTCAAGAAGTGTATATGTCACAGTAGAAAGATTGGCTTTGTTGAGGCCCTGCTTTTTTGTCGCCTGTGCTGTGGTTGTATTGGTTCCTGTAGTTGTTGTAGTTCTTCCGCTGTTTGTTGTACCTGTTGAAGTGCTGCCTGTGCTTGTTGAGCCGCTTGAACCTGTATTTGATCCAGTACCTGCAGTCGCTGTAGCCCTATCAAGATCGCTCTTCAACTGAGCCAAAAGTGTAGTAGACTTGCTCTGCCATGGGAAAGAAGGACTTGCCTGTACAAAATAACGCGAGATATAATCTATATGCCATCCGCCATTACCAGTGGTTGTCTTAATTCCAAGATATACGTTGCTTGTTTTTGTCGGCTTGAATGTATAATCTGTACCGTTTGGAAGATCATAAGTTTTATCATCATAAGTAATTGAAAGTTTTATGTTGGATGGATAAGTGTAATTGACTGTATAAGATTCGTTCTGTTTCAGGTTTCTTGTAAACAGAGTTTTATTGACAACGAGTCCCTGCTTCCACAGACTGCCAAATTGTTTATATGTATATTGTCCCCATGTCTTTGTATGTGTAAGAAGGAAGTTGAACAGTTCTTTTCCATCGATTCCGCTTTTTTCAAATGCAGGACTGATTCCTGGCAAAACTTTGAACTGCTCCAATGTTACTGCTACCGGCAAAACCTGAAGTTCCTTGCTAGAAGTATAATGCGTTGTAATCATTATGTAAGGATCAACGTCAAACCAGTAGTCCTTGTAGTCGTATGTGAATGTGTCTCCATAAGGATATCTTGAAGATGCAGTTCCACTAACTGAACCTGCGCCCCATGTCGGATCCATAAGCATGTCACGGTCTGCAAGATGAACAAGAATCCAGCTGTGAGAACCCAAGGAAGAACCATAGTCAGAACTGTCGTATTTAGTCTGACCGCTTACTTTCTGAACATTAAGGCCAACGGCTTTTGCCAGCTGAACATAAAGGCCTGCATAACCGTCACATGCACCCTTCCTGTGCTGCCATACACCATCCGCACTGTAACAATAGGAACTGTCCAGTCCAACATCGTATTCAATATTGTGGCCGATCCATGCAAATATTGCACGAGCCTTTTCTATATCTGTCTTTGATTTTGCACAGATTTTTGTAGCGGCCTGCTGATATGATGTACTTGTGCTAAAAGTTAGATTTGAAGCATATGCATCAATTGCATCATAAGTGGCTGGCTTTGGATGCTTTGTGGCCGTAAACATGAAGTCACTGTTCTTCTGGGCAAAAACCGTCAGTGTGAGTGTAAGTAAAACAGAAATCAACAGTGCTCTTTTTGCGCTTGTCTTCATAAGTGTTCTCCTGTGTTTAATTTATAGATTGCAAAATTTTATTCAGATGTTCTCCTTCAAAAGAACGTCCCCATTCAACAACTTGAACTTTATTATTTTTATCTATATACACAATCATCGGCAAAGATATTTTACCAGTCTGTGCTATAAAACTTTTGTACCCATCAAAAACATTTTTTGTATTTCCATCTGCAACAGTATACGCAAACTGTATGTCTGTTTCCGGAATATTTTTCTTAAAAGATGTCATCTCTTCTTTTGTGTGTCCCGAATCATCATAGAAAATAAAATCAACATCCGGCAGATTCTTCCATTCCTGAGCTATGCTTTGCATCGTCCATAATGCTGAACTTGTATCAATGTCTGCAATCACAATGACCTTTGCCTTGCCATTTGCCTGATTATCCATCTTGCGGCCATCTGTCATTGTAAATGTAACTGCAGCGATGTTTTCCTTTTCAAGATGAACGGGATTATTCTGAATCATTGCCTTTAGCTTTGTTTTCCTAGTTGTGGCATTGGCATTTGAAAGGGTAACTGTCGGTACTGGAGTATTAACCTTACTGATTTCGTTCTCATGCGGGAAAGAGAAATTATCCTGCGTTTTATACCAGACAATTGGATAAAGCTTATCCGTTCCCTTTGTCTTATAGGCAACCATTACATCCTTTTTACTCTCTGGCTTTACCGTCATGTCGATTCCTGTCTTGAGCGAAGTCCATGTCCCGTTCACCGAAATCTTTACGTCAATGTTGGTAGGAAAATCAAACCTGAACACGTATGGCTGATTTATCTTGAGTGCATCTGTCATTGGTATTTTTCTTGCCTTCACACCAGCCTTGTTTGAATCCTTGAATGAGCATGAAGGAAGTGATGCTTTTGGATGGCGAAGGAAAAAGTTATAAACTTCACGTCCGTCAATTCCACCATAAGTTAAAATCGGATCTAGCGGTTCAAATACCTTGAATTGTTCAAGTGTGAGTGGATTATTCAAATATTGAAACACTTCATTGTCCGGAAAATGAACGGTTGCCATTATATAAGGATCAACATCAAACCACATCGGATCATACGAAGCAACAAATTTATTTCCGTTTACAGAACCTGCGGCCCATGTGGGATCCATGAGAATTTCTGTTGTGCCATTATGAACGATGAGCCACACATGTCCTGCAAGCGCATCACCTATTTGATATGACAGATTCTTAGAGACACCTGAGACTATTTCCCCATCCAGGCCTATGCTGCGTGCAAGCTTTAAATAGAGGTTGCAATAACCTATAGCAATTGCAGAACGGTTTTTCCATACATTATCTGCTGTGTTTGAATCAAAATTTTTTGCAGAAAGATCGTATGTAATATTCTGTGCAACCCATGCAAAAATCGCACGGGCCTTTTGATAATCACCAGTTGATTTAGCACAAATTTTTTTTGCCGCTTCTCCGTAACCCGTAGTCGAAGGAATCTTTAGAGTTTTAACATATTCATCTATCGTCGATAAATCAGTTCTCTTTGCCACCGTTGCCGAACTGAACATAAAGTCAGCGTTTGTCTGGGCGTGAACAGAGAAAATCAAAAATGACAGAACAAAAAGTATTCGACTCTTTTTAGTAAAAAACATAATACTGTCCTCCTTATAAGAGTCATAAACCCGCACCGATCTTACTGCACTTTTGCTTCGTAGCTGAATATGGTGTATGTCTTGCCGGATTTTGTAACCTGAACTTTAACAGTTCCGTTTGAAGTTGGAGCATACACCAAATCTTTTCCGCTTGTAATCTTTTGATTTCCCTTAGGCGTTACCAGCTGAATTGTTACATTCTGTGGGAATTCAAAATTGAATATATAATTCTCCGAACCAAGAGTCCTTGTCATCGGCATCTTTTTAATCTTTATTCCCATGTCGGCAACGTCTTTTATCTGACTTGTTATTTCTGGGAATCCTGCATCCTTGTGTGCCTGTAAGAATGTTACAACATCCTGACCGCATATGCCCAAATCTCCAAGCCTGAGCGAAAGATATGGCATCTTTTCAAAGAGTTTTTTATCAACAGCCTTATTCAGACCCTGTGCTTTACCGCTCTTTGTAAAGTGAGAGAATACGAACAATCCTGGATCAACATCAAAGTATTCGGAAACGTAATCTGTACCGTTTGCAACTGTCATCGCAATATCAATGATGATTGGAGTCTTGCCATCATAAACCACATTCCAGAAATGCTTTTCCAGTGCATCCCCAGTTTTATATGCAACACTCTTTTTAATCTCACCAGAAACAGAATCAGCCTTTATACCGGCGTCTTTTGCCATCTGCTTGAATAGGAGAGAATATCCTTCGCTTGTTGCATATCCGGTTGCCCATACTCCCTTTACATTTCTTGATTCTTTTTTGTTGTCCTTATCAAATTTAACGTTATTGCAAATCCATGTGAACAGGGCACGTGCCTTTTGCTTTGTTGTCTGTGAAGAAGCTGTAATTTTCTTGGCTGCATCAGAAATCTTGTCTGTAGACCTGAATGACAATGCCTTTACTTCCTTGTCGAGTGCACTGTAATTTGCCTTTGCCGCCGGACGATTAGTTGCCGTAAAGATCAATGATGACTGTGGTTTTTCCTGAACTGCTGTTTCCTTTTCTACCTTTGGTGGCTCTGGTTTTGGCTCTTCTTTTACTTCTGCCTTTTCATTCTTTTTTGCCTGCTTTGGAGGATCTTCCTCTATTGCCTTTCCGAATGTGTGCAGAACAAGAATGTGTCCGCCAGAAAGGTATGTTTTGTTTGCAAGGCTTACGGTTGTTGTTGTTATGGCATAAACTTTTGTCGGATCTGTTGAACACTGAGATGAAGTCCACAATGCCGTTTCATAAAGACTGACCTCTTTATTCATTGAAGCTATAGCCGCATGAATGTCATTCATGTTGTTGTAGATTACTGTAAATTCAGTTACCGTTGGAACATACCAGCCAGTTGCGAGCTCACCTTTTAGATTATTCTTCTTACCGTAATTGTTTGCATAATAAAATACCGGATAATTTACAGAAGGCCTTGCCGTTGCATTAGGATCTGCCTTGCATATTTCGTCCCAGTTATCGCTTCCATCTATGTCCCCGGAATTCGGATCAAATGCATTTTTAGCGGAAACTTTTACTTGTGTAGTATTAGCTATTGAATCGAATGATGTCGTAGCACCAAAAGAATCCTTGGCTGCCCATGTCTGATAATAGTCTGAACGTTCAACTCCAAGACCGTAGACCAATCCTTTTTTTCCCACTACACCGTCACCGACAAAGGCAATGACAGCCACAACATTTGACCTCTGCTCGTCAGTAAGCATCATTCCCCTTTGCATTGGGAGGGCTGTTCCATCCTTAAAAACAATATCGCCCACTGCATCTGGTGCTTTTTTTGGTTTAGGTTGTTCAGTTTTTTGAGCGAATGCAGATGCTGCAACTGCCAAAGCCACTATCATTGCAACAGTTTTCTTAAAATTAAGCATGGTAAAATACCCCCACAAGTAAATTATCAACTAAAGATGAATCAATTTTTTATTATCCAGCCGACAGATTGACAAAAATCCCTTTTTATCAATCTGTCGGCCCCCTTTGTTCAAGGGAGCCGGATTGTTTTGGTTAAAAGTTAATTATCTAATAACTTTATCCTTTAAAGCATCTGCTTTCAAGTATCCGTCCGCTTCGATTTTGTCTCTAGCGTTCTGTAAGTCCTTGGAAACAGGATTATCCTTTAATGTGTAGACATTGCCTGAATCATCCCTCAACTGCAATGCGCCATTTACACCTGTACCCCTTTGAATCATCGAATTCAGATCCAGGGTTTTTGCAGGTTTAGAGGAATCAATCTGCTCAAGAAGCTCCAGTTTTTGCTGTAAAGTTCCACCGTTTGCAACAGATACTTCATATTCCATTGAAACATTTGCATTTACCATTTTCTTTGCAATATCTTTCTGGGTGTAAACAAAAGGAGTAACTGTTCCAACTTTTACGCTAAAGCTGAACTTACCGGCTCTTGTCGCTGAAAGAACAAGGGTATAGTTATTGGATGAGCCTGACCTGTCCAGACGAAGAATCTTTGCACCGCATGTGTTTGTCACAAGAGTGAAATTCTCCTGTTTGAGGACAAGACCGCCTTCGGATGTAAGGGAAACCTTTTCAACAACCGCATTGTTTTCTGAACCATACACCACTTTGTCTGCTGTCCTAATCTTAGCCTGTGCAACCTTAGAAGTGTCTATGGTATAGGCCGGGGAAAGAACTGTACTGGTGTTGGTGCTTCCCAACAGATTGCCGTTTGAATCCTTGAGTTGGAACTGGAAGGTTCCTGTCCTTGTAACACCAGTCAAAAGCAGCTCATACTTACCGCTTCCAAGGTGCTTAAGGCTTGCAGTTGCGTTCGTTCCGTTAACACGAATGTCAACATTTGACATCTTGAGGGAAGTCGGCAACTGGATTGTTGTTCCTGGGATTCCGGCCACTGGACCTCCTACAGGTGCAGGAGTCTTTGAGGTTAAATCTTTAGCAGCACTCTTTATGGAAGATGTCGTAGTAACTCCATCAGTAACCGTAAAGGTCAGCTTAGCCGTTCCAATATCTGATGGATAAGTTACCGCTGAGTCATAAGTAACCTTGAGCGTAGACAATCCATCAGATACCTTGGAGAAGTCAATGCTGTAAGCAGGTGATGCAGCTGTTGAATGCGTTGCCCCGCCAGAGTTCTTGAATCCTTCCGGTGTGATTGTGTATCCGTTAGCATCCTTGAGCCTATACTGGAACGTACCTGTCCTTGTTACGTTTGCAAGCACGATGTTGTAGTTGTTGTTTCCCAATGACTGTACAGAACTTACCGTTCCGCCTGTTCCGTTGGTAACGACAACAACATTTGACGCTGTAAATGCCGGTGCTGTTCCGTTTGGCTTGAGTGTAAACGGAATCGTTACCTGTCCCTTTGTTCTTGGATATGCTGGAGAACTTCCATAAGCCACCTGGTGGGCAGACCTTACATCCGCTACCTTAACATTGAGTTTTGCAATGTCATTTGCCGTCGGGTTCCTTGTTGGCAGAGAAATCTCGTCACCGTGTACAGACTGTACTACCGCAAGATTCTTTCCAGCATCATCAAGAACATAGAAGGAGATTACTCCGTCCGTCTTGATTCCGGTAAAGACTACTTCATATACTCTCATATATGAAAGGCTCTTGTTATCTGTCCTTGTCACTGACTTGACTGTCGCACCTGTTGTGTTTGTCACAAACTTGATGTGCTTTGCCTGCCTGTCGGTTGTCGTTCCATAGACGTTGAAGTTTGTTACTGCCTCTCCCGCCGTCTTGTAGTAGATGCCGGTATTGTACATTACTGACTGGGCAAATACCTTGTTCAAGTCTACAGTAAATGTATCGGTTGTCTGATTCGTGTTGGATGTGATTACTTTTCCAGCATTGTCAAGAACTGAATATGTAAAGTCTCCGCTCTTCTGGATGTTGGACAGCACGATGTTGTACCTGCTTGTCACGCCCTTTGCTGGTGCTGCTTTTGTCTCCTTTTCCAATGTCCATGTTGCACCACAGTTGTTTGTCACAACTTTGATGTTGTTCTTGGTTAGGGTATATGTTACATCCTTGAGGTCAAACGGGAACCTTACAACTGGCTCATATGTCGGATAGTGGCTATCACTCTTCTTGAAATACTGCAATACTGGCTTAGTCCAAACCTTGTTTACGTCAATGCTGTATTCCGGTGTTGCCTTTGCGTTGGTATTGGCCATTACTTTTCCAGTATTCCTGTCTTTGTAAGTGAATGAGAATACACCTGTCTTTGTAATGTTGCGGATTATAAGCTGTGCGTTAGATGCGGTTCCAGTAACTGTTACAGTTCCACCCGTTGTATTCTTTGTGACGTTGACTTCGTTAATGCTTACCGGTGAGCTATAGTTTTCCAGTGTGAATGGAATGATATACTCAGCAGCAGTAGTTGAATATGAACCTTCCTTGTAGATGATTGCAGATGGCTTTGGAACAATCTTGTTGTACTCAGTTTCCGTCAGTGTGTATGTTGGAGAAACTGTTCCAGTCTTTCCATCCAACGTAACAATCGAAACCTGGCCTGGATTCTTTACAGTAGTTGAATCAACAACATTGAATGAGAAGTTTCCAGCCTTTGTAAGCTCAAATGTAATCTGATACGGTGTTGTCTTCTGTGCCGTCTTCTGCTTTGTGTTAAGCGATGGAGCCTTTGAAAGAGCTGCATCTATTGAATTTTGAGCACCAATTGACTTGACTGTTGCACCTGCTGTGTTTGTGGACAGCTTGATGTTGTCTTTGGTCAATGAAAGGTCTCCCAGTACAACTATATTTACCGTTGCATTTACCTTGCTGCTTACGACACTATAATTTGCCGTGTTGCTAACCAGAACACTTGGTTTTGCAACTGGTGTCGGTGTTGGTGTTACTGCCGGTGGAATGAGTTTGTTGTACTCAGCTTCCGTAAGCGTGTAAAGTGGTGAACATGTATCCTTGTTGCCGTTGGTTGCATTGTGCTGGACTTTTCCGCCCTTTGCATCCAATACCCTGAAGATAAATTGACCTGCCTTTGAAAGCTCAAATGTAATCGTGTATCCTGTTACCTTTGTTGCAGTTGCCTTTGTCTTTACCGATGTCTGAATCTTTGTCAGTGAAGTATCCAAAGTTTTAAGTGGAGCTACAGACTTAACAGTTGCACCTGCTGTGTTTGCATCAAACTTGATGTTACTTGCTGTTACAGAAAGATCACCTTCTACTGCGATGTTTACTGTTGCATTTACCTTTTTGTTTACAACACTGTACTTTGCATTGCTATCAACCAGGACAACAGGAGCTGTCACAGTTGGAGTGCTAGGTGTGCTCGGTGTGCTCGGTGTCGGTTCCTTTGCCGGAATCAACTTATTATATTCTGTTGTTGAAAGTGTATAAGATGGAGAAATTGTATCTGACTTTCCATTTGCTGTTACAAGGTCAACCTTTCCACCCTTTGCATCCAAAATCCTGAAAATAAACTGACCTGCTTTTTCAAGCTCAAAGTTGATGGTATAAGAAGCTGTCTTTGCACTTGTATCACGTGTCTTATACTTTGTGAATGAAGAATCAATTGATTTCAGAACTGTAATTGACTTGACTGTTGCACCTGCTGTATTTGTTACGAGAGTGATTCTATCCTTTGACAAGGAAACATCGCCCTGTGTTACAACAGATACTGCAGCGTTAATCATGTTGTTTGAACCAAGAGAGAACTTGGCTGAATCTGGAACCAATACAGATGCCTTAGCTGTAACAGCTGGTGTTGTTGCATTTCCTGAGCTGCTATTGTTTGTTCCAGTGTTGGTATTTGTCGTACCAGTATTGCTTGTTCCTGAATTTGTCGTACCAGTGTTCGTTGTTCCTGAATCTGCGGCACGAGAAGTGGGTTCAGCATGAAGGGCATCAAGAGCTGCCAATACCTTGCGGCAGTTTGCGATATGTGTTGATGCGTCTTTGTATCCCCTGGATTCTTCAAGATACTTAATGGCATTGTTCATGTCACTGCGAATCTGATACTCGTTGGAAATGATAGTGTTGGCATTATTCAAGTCGGCATCCGCCCACTTAAGAATGTAGAGGAGACCAATCTGATAGTTTGCCTCGCGGATTCTGGTATTTGTATCGTTGTAATTTGTAACGATGTTGTTTGCCCTGTTGAACCAGCTGATGGCCTCTTTCTTTTCATCGATTGTGCTTCCGCTAAGATAATCCTCAGCAAGAGCATAGGCAGCTTCCGCGCGTTTGGCAGAAATGTTTGCATAACCTGTTGAATAAAGGTTGACCTTGTCGTACAGATCAAAAACAGCTTTTTTCTGAGAACGGTTTACTCCAGGTGCGGCGGCATTTGCAAGCTCATAATAGAACTCAGCCATGCTTCTATCCGCAATCTGTGCCATTCCAGAAAAGTTGTCTGAATATTTTTCAACAAAATAGACTTCCACATCACCGATTTCACTCGGCATCTTAACAACGGCCCTCTGAATCTTTTCCAGATCCTTGAGGTTTTTGTGGGTTATTTCCATTTCGTTGATAAGTGAACGGATTTCCCCATCGTCAGCAAGGAAGGTATTTGAACCGATTGCCTGCTTCCGGGCTCTGAGTGCTGAAGTCAAGGAAGACTGTCCCTGAGATCTTACCCAGTCATTAATAATGTCCGGTACATTCCTTTCTGTGTACTGAATGCGGTTTTCCACCTCAGAAGGATAGAGACTTACAAACAAGTCCGCTGATTCCTGGTCTTCTGGTTTCTTTGTGAGTGTAGATGCCAGCTTTTCAATGGCTCCTACATTGTCTCCCCGACTCATCAATGTAGCGGCAGAAGCACAACCTGCGATAATAAGAACTGTTAAAGCCGCTAAACCTAAAAATATAGGCTTAAAAAATTTTTTCATATGGTCCTCCATATTAATCTATCAATATTTCTTGAACGTATAATCCATCTTTATGTCAGATTTATACACATAAGTCTCGCCATTGTCTGCTGTTGTAAATGTATAAATCTCTTTTCCATAACTATTGTATGCACGAATTGTTCCGTCAGCATCCTTCTTGTAAGTGTAAGTAACGACTTCTCCTACAAGACCTGTGCTCCACAACTGAGACTTGCCGTTTACGCGGTAGTCAAAATCATTGCCCCAAAGGATGAATGCATCGGCACCCATTCCACCATAAGATGACTGGTCAAGCTTGTCCATGGAATAGAAGTCTTCTCCATTTACAGTCTGTTCCTTTCCATCCCTATTATATGTTATGGTAACGTGTTTTGTAGGAAGATCGTAATCAAGCTGACAGCAATAGTAACCTACACCATCTCCCCTGCCATACTTGACGGCCAAAGCACGGGCATCTTTCTGCTTGTCGCGGGCATCCTTGTAATCAAGTGTGTTTCCATAACCGAACTGACCTTCTGCATATACCGGCCAAGTTCCTGTTTCAGCAAATCCCTTGCTTGGAAGATTCTGTGCACCGGTAAGATATGCCAGTCCAGAATAATAATAGGCTTCTTTTTGGGCTTCCTTTGCCTTGCTGTCGAATGACTTGTATGACAAAGCCTGGGTATAAGCATCAGTTGCCTGTCTTGCTTCTTCAATTACTGAGTTTGCAAAATTACGGATGTTTATCGCTGAATCTTTTTTGGGTATCTCTGGAATCTCCTGCTTGACCAAAGTAATGAATGCATCACCCTTGTTCATATACAAATTGTAAATGGTATTTCTTACTGAAGAAATTTTTGACTGTGTAAGATATTCATGTTCTGCCTTTTGATATACTCCAATGATGTTTGAAATTTCATATGGTGTCTTGGCAGGCATCATGGCATCACCACACTTCACGTAGAAATCACCCAAGGCATCAGCAGCCGTTGTCCAGCCATTGTTAAAGTTATTGGTGTATTTTTCCACATAATAGGTCTGTACGCTTCCGATTGTTTCCGGCATTGGCTTGACGGCACTCTGGATTTCCGTAAGATCCCTGTATGTGTTCTTTAACTCTCTAAGACGGTTGATTGTTTCTTTTACAGAAGAATCATCTATTACTGTCGTCTGATTTTTTGAAGAAGTTCTGTCTGGAATTGCACTGGCAATAGATTTAAGGGCAGCCTCTACGCTGGAAGCTCCCTGTGAACTTGCAAAACTATCCAGGACCTCAGAAGAAGAGGTTTGAACAATGTACATTTTGTTGGACATTTCGCGGTTATACAATTCGTTAAAAACATCCGCTGCTTCCTGATTGGAACTGTCCTTTATCAGCATCTTGGCCAACTTTTTTATGGATCCGACAGTGTCTTTTTTATCTGCCAGACTTGCTACAGAAGTACAGCCTGTAAATGCAACAAACAACAATGCTGCAACAGCTACCGGAAAACTTTTCTTTATCTTCAAAAGCTTCAAAACTAACCCCCTTGAGTACTGCCTGATTTAAAATAAACCCAGGACAATACCCTCCTTATGAAAAATCCTTTAATTTCAAAACCATTTTTAAAAATAGAATCCCCTACGCCTTTTAAAAAAGACAAAGGGAAAAAACGTTACATTTAAACTACTTATCCATTATGTTTCTAATTATAGTATATAATAAGACCAAAAACAAGGAAAAAAAATCAAAAATCACTAATTTCATAGTTTTTATTAAATTTTACCCTCCATTCCATAGGAAAAAGCTATGGCAAACCACAAAAAAATAGTATTTCACTATTATCTACCAATTCCGTATGATATAGGGAAGCTTAAATTCAGGAGATTAATATGAAAACTTCCGTTATTGGATTCCCCAGGGTCGGAAAAGACCGTGAATTGAAATTTGCAAGCGAAAAATACTTCGCAGGTGAAATCAGCGCCCAGGAACTTGAACAGACCGCAAAAGAGCTCCGTTCCTATGGCTGGAAAAAACAAAAGGACAACGGCATTGGCTTTATTCCGTCCGGTGACTTCTCTTTCTATGACAACATGCTCGATACCACAATTCTTCTTGGAGCAACCCCAAAACGCTACAGGGACCTTGGACTTTCTGCTTTGGACACTTACTTTGCAATGGCCAGAGGTTATCAGGGCAATGCCGGAGACGTAAAGGCCCTTGCCATGAAGAAATGGTTCAACACAAACTATCACTACATGGTTCCCGAACTGGAAGACATTACCCTCAAGGCAGACACAAGCACTCTCATCTCTGCATATAAGGAAGCTAAATCTCAGGGCATCCAGACAGTTCCCGCCGTTATCGGCCCATACACTTTCCTCAAGCTTGCACGCTATGTGGGAAACAAAACACGCCCAGACTTTGCCAAAGAAGCCGCAAACGCATACATTCAGGTTATAAAGGATGTGACAGCCGCAGGTGCAACATGGATTTCCATTGCAGAACCAGCCCTTGTCCTTGACATGAGCGACGACGACCTTGATTTCTTCAACTCTCTGTACAGGTCCATCCTTGCCCTCAAAGGCAGCCTCAAGGTGAACATCCAGACATACTTTGGAGACATCCGCGACAGCTACAAACTGGTTGCTTCACTTGGTTTTGACGGAATAGGCCTTGATTTTATAGAAGGACGCAAGACACTTGAACTATTGGAAGCCAACGGTTTCCCAAAGAACACAATCCTTTTTGCAGGCATAGTAAACGGAAAATACATCTGGAAAAGCGACTATCAGAAAAAACGTGATTTAATTGAACAAATCAAAAAGCACGTTAATGCTGACAACATCGTTATCTCCACATCATGTTCACTCCTCCACGTGCCCTACACCACTGCAAGCGAAACAAAACTCAGCCAGGACATCCTAAAGCATTTTGCCTTTGCCGAAGAAAAACTTGTGGAATTGAACGAGCTCTCTCAGATTACAGAAGGCAACAACGCCGCACTTGATGAAAACAAGGCCCTCTTTGCCACAGAACGCGTACAGAAAAACAAAAGCGTACAGGAAAAACTTGCCGCCCTCAAAGACAGCGACTTTACCCGCCTGCCCGCCTTTGCAGAACGAGAAGAGATTCAGAAAAAGACATTCAACCTGCCGTTGCTCCCAACAACCACAATCGGTTCTTTCCCGCAGACAAAGGAAGTCCGTGCAACCCGCTCTTCATTCAAAAAGGGAAAAATCACAAAAGACGAATACGTCAGCTTTATGCGCAACAAGATTGCCGAATGCATCAAGCTTCAGGAGGAAATCGGTCTGGATGTTCTGGTACACGGAGAATTTGAACGCAACGACATGGTGGAATACTTTGGCGACCACCTTGACGGATATGTCTTTACCGAAAAGGCATGGGTTCAGTCTTATGGAACAAGATGCGTAAAGCCGCCGATTGTCTGGGGAGACGTTTCCCGCCGCGAAGCAATTACAGTTGAATGGTCAAAATACGCCCAGAGCTGCACCAAGCAGTTTGTAAAGGGAATGCTCACCGGCCCCGTAACAATCCTGAACTGGTCTTTCCCACGCGAAGACATAAGCCTCAAGGAACAGACAAACCAGATTGCTCTTGCCATCCGCGAAGAGGTCCTTGACCTGGAAGCAAACGGAATCCACATCATTCAGATTGACGAAGCAGCCCTCCGCGAAAAACTGCCACTCAGAAAACAGGACTGGCATTCAGAATACCTTGACTGGGCAATCCCCGCATTCCGTCTGGTACATTCAGGGGTAAAGCCGGAAACACAGATTCATACCCACATGTGCTACAGCGAATTCAACGACATCATCAGGGACATCGACGACATGGACGCCGATGTTATCACATTTGAAGCATCAAGATCAGACCTCAAGATTCTGGACGCTCTTCAGGAAGCAAAATTCCGCACGGAAGTTGGCCCCGGTGTTTATGACATCCATTCACCGCGCGTACCGTCAGTTCAGGAAATAAAGGATGCACTGGGAAAAATGCTCAAGAAAGTTGAACTCAAGAAACTCTGGGTTAATCCGGATTGTGGCCTTAAGACACGTGGCGATACAGAAACAAAGGCAAGCCTTATTAATCTTGTAACAGCCGCAAAGGACATTCGTTCAACATTATAAGAAATGACTGTTGGGGCTGTCTAAAAAGCATGATCTGTCATTGCCGGACTGGATCCGGCAATCTTCCGTTAACATGACAGGATAGCGAGAGATTATCGGGTCAAGCCCGATAATGACAGGGTTCCAACTTTTTTGAACGCCCTTTATGTCATTCCGGACCTGATCCGGAATCCTGACATTGAAAGTTAAGATGCTGAATCACCAGCCTGCCGACAGGCGTTCAGCATGGCGGTACTTTTTGGACGGCTTCCTGTGTATGTTTTCTTAGGGCCGCCAGATAGCTTTGTGCGTATGGGGACAGCCTTATGTCCTTTTGGGTTATCGTCCCTATGCGCATATATTCATCAACATCAAGCGGTCGGGAAACAATGTTTTCTCCGTTTAATTCTGCACTGATTACACCTGAACAAATCGTATATCCATCCAGTCCTATCAGCAAATTGAACAATGTGGCACGGTCACAGACTTTTATGTTTTTTTCATGTTCCATGCTGCTCAAGAGTTCTTCCGAAAAATAAAATGAATTGTGATCCCCCTGCTCATAAGTCAAACAGGGATAATCCTTTAAGTCTTCAAGTTGAATGCGTTCCTTTTTTGCAAGCGGATTTTTTGTAGAAACAAAGACATGGGGTTTTGCGACAAAGAGCTCTTCAAAGACCAGGCCGCTTTTTTTCAGGAGTCGGGTTATGTATTCTTCGTTTTGGGCGCTGGTATAAAGGACTCCAATTTCACTCCTTAGGCGCGACACGTCTTCGATTATCCTGTAGGTCTCCGTTTCCCTCAGCGAAAAGTCATAGGAATTGCCGCCGTATTCACGAATTACATCGACAAAGGCTTCCACCGCAAAAGAATAATGCTGACACGACACACAGAGCTTTGGCTTCCTCTGCTTCTGTCCTAAAAACCTTTCCTGAAGTAAACTGGCCTGCTCAAGAACCTGACGCGCATAGCCCAAAAAGACATCGCCGTCATTTGTAACGCTTACTCCCTTGCTTGTCCGCAAAAAGAGCTCGACACCCATTTCCGCTTCCAAATCGTGGATGGCTGCCGTCAAACTGGGCTGAGAAATAAAGACTTTTTTTGCCGCCTCGGTCATGTTAAGGCATTCTGCAACCGCGACGGCATATTTTAGCTGTTGTAGTGTCACTTTGAAAGCGTAAATACCAATACTGTACCGTCAAGGTTTCCCTTAATGTCGATTCCGCAGAGAATGATTGTCTTTAAGTCTGCTGAATAGGTTGCCTTTGTGTACATTACGTTGTGGGGATCTGTATTGTTGAATATGATGCTCCTTGATGCAGTGTCAACATGGAAACCATATTCTCCATAGCTGCTGAAAACCTGAGAGTTCTCTTCCACTGTGGATTTTGAAGTGAACGTAAGCTTGTGTCCCGGCTTCCACTGTGTCTTGGGCAGGTTCTTTCCGTTTTCCGTAAACGAAGAAAGCGTATAGACTGATCCTACCTTAAATGGAGATGCCTCTGCCTTTTTCTTGAGGTCTTTAACTTCGGCAAGCAGTGTTTTTGCCCCGCTGTGTGACGGATAATCTTTGAGCGCTTCGTTCAGGAATTTTTCCGCCTCGTCAAGATGTCCCTTGTTCATTGCAAGTTTTCGTGCATACTCTGTCCTTGCGTCTGCCAAAATAGTCTTTGCCTCTGAATTGTTTGGATTGGAAGCAAGTATTTCCTGGGTCATCTTAATAGCATCGTCCGGATATCCGTTCTTTATTCGAGCTCTGGCGCTTTCAAGTTTTTCCTGTAGGGCACGTTCTTTTCTAAGTGGGATATCCTCTTCTTCAATAATGTTGGATTTCTTTACCGCTATCTTTGACTTAAGATTTCTTGCATCAGTGTTTCCCGGTCTTTTGTCCAAAACCTCATTTACAAGTTTTGCCGCCTTGTCCAAATCATCCTTGCTTCCGGCATTGTAAAGTCTTTCCGCTTCCTTTACTTTTGCCGCATAAAGTTTTTCCTCTATCTCGTAATCCAGATCAACTAAATCCATGTTCCAGGGTTCAGCTTTTCTTGCTTCGGTTATCAATGCGCTTGCTGTTTCCAAATCCTCAAGTTTACTGGACTTTGCGAGGGTTTTTGCCCTGGCAACCTTTTCATCTGTGGTTTCTGTCTTTTTAGCAGCGGTTGTTGTCGTAGTCTTTGTTGTACTGGAACTTGTTGAAGCAGAGTTCTTTTCCGCTTCTTTGGCCGCAAGCTTTTCCTCTGTACCCTTCCTTATCTCATTTTCGTAGTAAGCATTCAGTTCATCATCGTCAAAATCGAAAATTGAAGACGTGGTCAGACAACCTGTAAGATTAAAGGCTATAAAACCTGCCAATAAAATATAGGCTATTCTTTTCATAAACACCTCCTGTTAATCAATAAAATAAAGTTTAATCTGAAATCCATTATTTTTCAAGGAGATTTGTTTTGCTGAACATGTCAAAGATAGCTTAGTGCAAATTATTATTCAACTTTGTTTCCGGCCGCATCCTCTACGCCGTCATCTGTAATGTAATATGCCTTGATTGGAGGGAATCCATTGAATCCCACAGAGGCATAGGATTGGGTATAGGCACCGGTTGAAAGCCAATACACTTTATCTCCAATCTTCAAATCAACAGGAAGCCTGTATTTAAAATCCTCATACATGATGTCCGCGCTGTCACAGGTTGGTCCCGCTAAAATAACTTCACCCTCTTTGCCACCGTCTTTTGTCGTTATAACCGGATATTTGATTGATTCATCCAATGTTTCTATCAATCCGTTGAATTTGCCCGCATCAAGATAAACCCATCTCTGTAATGCAGTATTGTTTTTACGAGAGATAAGAACGACCTCTGAAGAAAGAATTCCACTGTCTCCAACCAGAGAACGTCCAGGCTCAAAGACAATCATCGGGATGTCATCACCAAAGTCATCGTGCAGGTAACGCGTAATCTCCGAGGCATAATCGCACAGTTCATTTGTCGGTTGAATGTAATGTGCCGGGAAACCACCTCCCATATTTATCATGGAAAGACGAATCTGCTCTTCCTGCTCAAGGGATTCAAACAGGTATTTTGTCTTTGCAATGGCATCGTTCCACTGACCGATATCGCGCTGCTGGCTTCCTACGTGGAATGAAATGCCGTAAGGTGTTAGTCCTGAATCGCGGGCCTGTACCAAAAGATCATAAGCCATATCCGGGTGGCATCCAAATTTACGTGAAAGAGGCCAGTCCGCTGTGGAAGAATTTTCAACAAGAATACGGACATAAACCCTGGAGCCTGGAGCATAACGAGCAATAATCTTCAGGTCTTCCTTGGAGTCAGTTGCAAACATCCTTACACCCTTTGAATAAAAATATTCAACATCGGCGGCTTTTTTTATGGTGTTGCCAAACGAAATCCTGTCCGGAGAAATATTCTGAGACAAAACCAGATCCAGCTCATAGCGTGAAGCAATGTCAAAATTGGAACCCAATTCATCCAGCATGCGGATAACCGGAACTCCAGGATTAGCCTTTACCGCATAGTAAAAATGCGCATAAGGAAAAGAATCTTTTACTTGAATAAAATGCTGGCGTATTGTAGCAAGATCGATAAAAATATTTGGAGACTCATATTTCTCTGATACTTCCAAAAACTTTTGCCATCTGCTGTCTGATACATAATCACTTCTGTTGAACATCCTTTTCCTCGCTGAATTAACTGTTTTTTTGATTTTAGACTAAAGCCCCCTACCCGTCAATACCTATCAAGTTGAAGAAGAATACTTTTATACTTGCATGGACGACTTTAAAATCATATAATCGGGGCATGTATTTTACGGTTTTTAAGCAGCTGGCCATCATGGCTTTGATTGCTGTAGTCGGATTTTCGGTTACAAAGATTTTTAAGTTTGGGAAAACCGAACAACAGTTTTTCAGCAAGATTCTTCTTTATGTTGTTAATCCCTGCGTCATCTTTAACATCTTTAACGTTGAGTATTCTAGCGACCGCCTCAAGGAACTTTCTGTGGCTTTCCTGCTCTCTTGGGTGGCGCACATTGCATTGACTGTCATCGCGGTGATTTTCTGCCGTTCCAAAAAATCTGAGCTAAGGGATTTGGATTACCTTGACCGAATTGCAGTAGTCTTTACCAACAGCGGCTTTATAGGCATTCCTCTTATAAACGGAGTATTTGGTCAGGCCGGAGCCTTTTATCTTATGGGATACCTCGCCGTGTTCAACATTTATCTGTGGACCTTCGGATATTATATGGTGACCCGAAAAATGCAGCCGCTTAAGATAATCACAAACCCCAACATTATTGCCGTAGTTGCAGGCATAATCTTCTTCTGCATTCCAGGTCAGCTTCCCGACATCATTGCAAGCCCCGTAAAACATATCAGCGACACAAATGCAGCCGTTTCCATGTTGCTTTTGGGCATGCTCTTTGCGACATTCAAGAAACCGTCCGGTTCATTCAAGGAATTTGTCCTCCGCATTGCCAAGACCACATTCATCCGTCTGGTGCTATCTGCCGTGGTAATGTTCTTTATTGCGTGGGCGGCAATATCCCTCTTTGGTTCAATGCAAAACATCCGCCTTATTTCATACGTGGTGTTCATCGCGGCACTGTGCCCTGTAGGAATGAGCGTGTCTTCCCTGGCCGTCGTGTTCAACCGTGACGAATCATATTCCAGCATGCTTGTGGCAGTTTCCAGCGCAATGTGCATCCTGACTTTGCCCCTTAGCGTTGCCATAGCCGAAAGATTCTTTTAATTCGTTTACAAAAGCCCCTGCTTGGTTTATAATATTGTCGTGGTAAATATTCCTGTTAAGGTCAAGCTTCCCTTTTTGTGGGGGCGGGCGGTTTTTCAAAAAAGCGAATGGTCTCAGATAAACCTTGTTGTGGGTCCAAACGGTTCAGGAAAAACTCTTCTTGTTGAATCGATTTCAAGGCAGTTTGCAGAACACGGATATTCAACCAAATTCCTAAAGACAGACCGTGGCACAGACAAGCAGTCCCTTTCAATCCTTCAGGAAAACGAACACATACGGCAAAAAGTCCAGAGCATCCTTTCCAGCATGTTCGGGAAAACAATCGTCTTCAAGCAGATGGAAGGAGAATATGTTCCGGTTGTAGAAAACCGTGCATGGAGTGTTGAATATGACCTTCAGGAAGTTGAATGTCACGGCCTCAAGGAAATAATCACGCTTCTTGTTGCCCTTTATGCAAATACCGGAAACACATGCCTTGTCTTTGACGAACCGGAACTCCACCTGCACCCGCAGTTCCAGCAGTTTTTTGCAGAAGAACTCAGGCGTGTTTCACAAAGGCACCCCAGCCGTATTTATTTTGTCATCACTCATTCACCTTTTTTCGTTGACCTTAGGTTCCCCGAAGAACTCCTTGGCGTAATCGTCTGCCACACCAACCGGGAGCCGACACATATTGATTCCCTTAGCCGGCGCGATGAAGATTTGTTCCGCAGGTTTTTGCCAAGATTCAACACATACCACAAGCAGTTTTTCTTTTCCGACAATCAGATATTTGTGGAAGGCTATACCGACCAGCAGATGTTTGCAAGTTTGCTTCCCTACATTCACACCGACCTTGGTGTAGCGGGAACCGGAATCATTGATGTGGGTGGAAAAGACGAGCTTGGTGTTTTCTGCAAAGTGTGTGCCCTCCTTGGAACCAACAGCCGCATAATCACGGACCTGGATTCCCTTTTTGGCGGAAAGTTGAGGGATGTTTTCTGCAGTGACGAAAGGGCAACCCTGTGGCTTGAAAAACAAAAAGAAAAACAGTTCCCGTTCTACCAGAATATTTTTACCGCAAAAGAATTGGACCATGAAATCACACTGGAAAAACTCATTCTACGTCTGGAACGCTTTCTGTCGGTAATCGGAAAAGAATTGTGCCAGATTCCGGATGATTCACCATTGCCACCGGATATTGAACTGTTTGTTTCAAAACTAAAGGCCCTTGACCAAAAACATGCCATGGCAGAAAACATCGACACATTCAAGACGGTTGTGCTGCAGGGCGTAATGGCGGAAGGTGGCATAAGGATTCAGCTTGAACAGGTCCTCAAGGAAAAGACCGCTCAATCTCTGCCTCTTGTACGTGCATTGTTTTCTCTTGTGCTTGCGGGAGCGGCGGCGGCTTCGGTTTACATTCTGCCACGCGGATGCATTGAACATTACTACACTCAGTCTCTGGTTGAATACATGCCTGTCTCTGCAAAGGACAAATTATTTCATGCGGAAAGGGAACACATCCTTACAGCAAAGGAAAAAACAGTCCGCAAGGAATATTCTGAGCTGATAGGCATATTGGAAAGTGCTTCTGCCAGATGAACCCCTAATAATGCGGCGGCTTTCTGTTTGGAACGTCCCCTTCAATTGCGTCGGACAAATCACGAATTTTTTGTGACATCATCTTGTTTTCCGTACGAAGCAATTCAATTGTCTTACCCTGTTCCACCGAAACTTCCTGCAGCTGGTTGACGAAATCTTCCATGTAGGCAAGCTTGGTTTCCAGGGCGATTATGCGTTCTTCAGTTTCCTTGTCCATCGTCTATTCCAAATCGTAAACTTTGCCGTATTCAATTGCCTCAACATCGTGATAGCCGTTTTCCTTAAGGTGATTCATAAAGAATTCCTGAGAATCCTTTTCACCGTGTACCAGGAAAATCTTTTTAAGACGGCTTGTGTCTATTGAATTCAGCCAATTGGTCATCTCGCGGTAATCTGCATGTGCGGAAAAAGCGTTGATTTTTTTAACTGCTGCCTTTACCTTGTACCAGTCACCCAGAATGTGGACTTCCTTTTCCCCTTCCAGAATACGGCGGCCAAGGGTATTCTCTGACATGTAGCCTACAATCAAAATGATGTTGCGGGGATCTGTAATGCTGTTTGCAAGGTGATACAAAACGCGTCCGGATTCACACATGCCGTCGGCACTTATGATTATCATAGGTCCTGTTTTCTTGTTCAGTTCCTTTGATTCATCAACACTCTGCACGAATGTCAAATCGTTAAAGCCAAACGGATTCTTGTGGTTCTGCAGGAATGTTTCCGTCGTCTGCTCGTCATAACATTCAGGATGCAGCTGGAAGATACCCGTTGCATTAACCGCCATCGGACTGTCCACATACACCGGAATGCGTGGAACCCTCTTTTTATCCATAAGAATATGTAAGTAATAGACAAGTTCCTGAGCGCGTTCAATTGCAAATGAAGGAATGATGATTTTACCCTTGTTTGCCACAGCCGTGCGAATCACTTGTTCCAAATCATCAAGGGCAACACCTGGCTCTTCGTGCAGGCGGTTTCCGTAAGTGCTTTCAAGGAAAATGTAATCTGGTGCCGGGAAGTTTGTTGAAGGATCACGGACAATCGGTTTGCCAATACGGCCAAGGTCCCCAGTGAACAAAACGCGCACTTCATCGGCGGGTGCTCCAGTCAAGGCAACGTTTCCTTCCTTTTGGTTTGTATTTTCCACCGATTTGCTTCCACCAAAAAGACGATGCCAGAATCTACGGGTGCCACCCATTCCGGTGCTTTCCTTTTTTCCGGTTATGTCATTTTTACGCTGGCCGGTAATCGTCATGTATGCCAGGGCACTTCCCAAAATGTGACCCGCATCATAAAATTCAAGCTGAACATCAGGAGCTATGAACATCTTGCGGTTGTATCCCAGGGAAACGATTTGGTTCGCCGCCTTTACACAGTCCTCCTCGTTGTACAAAGGCCTCCAGGAAAACTTTTCCCCCTTTTTGCGAGCCTGTTTTGCAAGGAACTCTGCGTCACGAGCCTGAATGCGGGCGGAATCCATCATTACGATGTTTGCAAGATCCCGTGTGGCCGGGGTGGCATAGATGTTTCCCCTGTAACCATTCTTCATAAGCACCGGTAAAAGTCCACAGTGGTCAAAGTGGGCATGAGTCAAAATTACAGATTCGATTTTATCTGCGGCAAAATCAAACTCCCTGTTCTTTTTATCCGC